>UMLR01096159.1_pt1 | contig 14653 bp, 13 predicted proteins | sample 1966741 | NCBI WGS metagenome assembly UMLR01 (sample SAMEA4836207, study PRJEB28245) | human gut metagenome | biome: gut microbiome; material: fecal sample | place: Denmark | collected 2008 | reverse complement strand
ACGCCGGGCTCATGGGATTGCAGCCAGGCGAACAGGTCCGCCTCCCGTGCCGCCTGAATCTGCTCTTTGGTTACACCGGGCATGGTGTCGGCACAGATTTTCGTTTCATCGTGCTTCGCCTCCTTCCTGTGATGATATGAAAAAAGACGCCTGAAAGCGCCTAACAGCCGTACAGGTCATGGTTGACCTCCGCACGGTAATAGCTATCCATTGTTGCCGGCGCGTTATACAGCGCTGCCAGCAGATAAGCCTTGATGTTGTTGACCTTCGTAACGTTCTTGTCGATACAGTCAAAAACATACTCCAGGTGGTCGGAATTGATCTTTAAGAACCGGCTCCTGACAACCTCCCGTGGGAAGTCGTCTCCGGCAATGCGGATATAGGGCCGTCTTGACAGCACCGTTTCCAGCATAAGCTCCACAGTCTCGTCCATGCGTTCCTGCCCATAGCGGGGAACCAGAAAGTCATACTCAATATTCTCTTTGATAATTCCACGGTATGCCTCTGCCATATCCATCCTATCAATCCCATCCTGACAGCCTGCCGTTTCCGGCTCTTCCGGATAGATTGATTGATGTGTCCTTGATATATCCGTTTTTGATTTTTTAGTTTTTTGTGGATTAGTATTTAATTGTGCGGGATTTTCCTGTTCAGGTTCCGCCTGTTCAGGTTTTGCCTGTCTTGGATTTACCTGTCTTGGATTTTCCCGTTTAGGTGAAACACCTTGTTTTACGCCGGTTACAGGCTTTTCGTGGATCGTGTACTCAATATCGCCGAGCTGTCCGTTCTCATTGCGGAGGCGCTGCCTGGTGAGATACCCGTGCCGTTCCAGCTCCTTCAGGGCGGTGGTAATGGAATCCACGCCATCCCTGCAAATGTGGGCCAGCCCCTTTGTGGTATAATCCCAATCTTCCGGCAGCGACAGCATAAGGGAAAGAAGCCCCTTCGCCTTTAAGGACAGTTCCGTATTGCGCAGGTGGTGATTGCTCATAACCGTAAAGTCCTTCGTTTTCTCTACACGGAATACAGCCATTTCACAGCCTCCTTTCTTCGGTTATTCCGTTACAAAGCGCGGTCCCTGCGGTCATAATGGAGATGGCCGCCTGAGACCTTCGCATGATTTTTCAGTTTGACTTCGCCCCGTTCCTGGCTCTCTAAGAATTTCTGATAGCCGGCCTCCGTAAGAAACAGGCGCATTTTATCGCCCTTATCCCCAACAGGGGAATCATAGGACAGCACATCAAAGACGATCATGTGCTTAACCTCCGGGTCAAAGCGTTCCAGCCCCATGATGTCATGCCCCTTTAATTTCTCCGCGCCGGACTGCTGCCTGGCCTCGGCGATCCTTTCCCCGATAGTCCGGGGCGGGTGGGGCAGCCGGTAATTCTTCTGAATGTCCCGCACCAAATCCATGCACTCACGGTCCGACAGAACACGCACCTTTGCCATAAGGCTTTCCGCCGCCTCCCGCAGCTCGGAATTGTTTGAATATCGCACGGTCATGTAAAGCTCATTCAGAACCTTTGCCTGACAGTCTCCTTCGGCCTGAAAGAGCATCTTTTTTTCCATTTCGTTCAGTTCCATGTGTGGCTCCTTTCTTCTAAAAATCTGCATGAAAAAAGGGCGTCCACCTAAAAAGATGAAACGCCCACGGCAATCAGCGGCCAGGCAAAATGCCGGACCGCTGGCACTATTCGGTTTTGTCGTTAATGTAACAGCCTCCTTTTTTCGTCAATTTTCTCGCCATATTTCAACTTGGGAAAAGGAATTGAATAGACGGCGACAAACGCTGAAACCCCTTGAAAATCAAGGCTTTTTCCGTTTGTCGTTATTATACCGTAATGGCACAGCCATATAACCTATCCGCTTGCAAAAGGTTTTACTGCTGTAGAAATCGGAGCCAGAACCGGACAGGAAAGCATCAAGATTGTTTTGGATTATGCACATGTCATGCCGGAAAAGAAAGTTGAAGTAGTGGACAGGCTGCAAACTGAGATGAGTCAGATGAATGAGAAAGAGATGGCCATGTATGAACAAAATTTATAAAAGAGAAACTTTTGGGTCCGAAAAAAGGGAGAGGCATCCTGAAAACTGGACCAGAGAGAGGAATGCCATTCTGAACTTCAGAGTGACGGAAGAAGAAAAACGGAAGATAGAAAAGCGGATTGAACTGTCAGGGCTTTCAAAACAAGACTTTTTCATTGCAAGTTGCCTTTATCAAAACATCAATGTAGTTGGGAATGTGAAGTCCTTCAATGCAATACGAAAAGAAATGATTTCCATTGAGAATCACCTTAAAAGTATTGCGACATTAGATGAGCTGGAACTCGACAAAATTGAATCGATAAGGACAATTTTCGAAATATTGGATAGCTACTACAGAGGGGCAGAACAACATTTGGAGATATAAGGTAAGGGACAGGTCCATTTAACGATTTTCCTCGCTATATCGGCAAAAATCTCAAAAAAATGCACCAAATCGCTACAGTAAAACAGGAGGTGGTACCTATGCCCAGACTGGGGAAAAAGGAAAAAGAGGAATGGTCATATTTCATAAATGACATTGGGCGGCGCCAGTATAATGAGCGGTGCCGCCAATGTGTCCATGTGTGCAAGCAGAGCTATAGGGCGGTGATCGTCTACTGTCCGAAGCATAAGAGTAAAAGAGCAGGTCCTTAAGCCCTCGGCGTTTGAGAGCGAAATACACCCATCGCACAAATCATGGATTTGTTCTCTGTGTATTTCGCCCTGCGGGGCAAGGGCAGCTTTGCAAGAAAGGGGTGGTTGAAAATGGCAAGGCATTCATTTGTAAGAATGCAAAGGCTGCCTGACGTGGCAGGAAAGATAGATTATATTACAAGTCCTGATAGGCAGGAGTATCTGTATAGCGTATATAGGACTTGTGATGATGGCTTCTGAAAAAAGCTGGCAGAAGAGAATCAGCGTGATTTTAAGCGTAGTGGTAGTGCAGGGAAGTGTATCGAAGCAAGGGCATTGATTATAGCTTTGCCGGAAGAATATCAGTATCTGAAACCCGATGAAGTGTTGAAAAAGTTTACTGATTATTTCAAGGAAAAGTATGGCGTGGAATGTATATCAGCACTTCATCATAACAAGCGACAGACAAATTACCATATTCATCTTATATTTTCCGAACGAAAAGAGTTGCCAGAGCCCATAGTAAAAATTGCAACACGCAATATGTTTTATGATGAAACCGGTAAGCATTGGAGAACTAAAAAAGAAATACTTGATGCGGATGGCAATATAAGAAAAGGGTGTTATATCGTTCCGAAAGGAGAGCCATATAGCGAACACTACTTCGAACCGAAAAATAAATATTTCAAATCAAGAGCATTTCTGAAGGAACTGAAAGAATGTTATACAGAACTGATAAATCAACAAATTGGCAAGGAAGAAAATCGATTGGAAGTATATCGAAAAGACAGCATCTACCTGCCGACAAAGAAAATCGGGAAGAATAATCCCAATGAAGATTTTATTAAGCAGAACAATAAAGCAGTCAAAGACTGGAACTATGCAGCATCATTTGCAGCAAGTATCATGTCGGAAGATCATGTAAAAGAGGTAAAGCGAAGAGAAATATCAGAACCTATCAAGGAGTCAATCGAGGCGAGAGACGATAAATTTGCGTATCGCAATATCATAAAAACCGCAACAAAAGTTATAAATCGTTTGGTAAAAGAATGGATTCGTTTGCCACATGAAGAACGACCTGATGCAAAAGCAGATATGTTCAGCAGAATGATACATTATTGCAGAGAAAGAGTTGTAGCAGCAAGAAAAAGAGAACGTGAACGATAGTACGGTAGAACAGATGTTATGCTGTTCTACCGATACATAGTAGTGTTGTGAAGGGAGATAGTATCATGGAAGAAAAATCAATAATACTGGATTTGTTTAATGAAGGCGTAAGTTTTACAGAAAGAGTTTATCCGCAAAAAAGAGAATACTACAGCAAAGTTTCGATGGCTGAGAGGCAAATGGAAAAGTTGAAGAATCATTTGACTACTGAGCAAATTGAGATGCTCGAAGATTTTTTGGAAATACAGAACAGTCATGATGTAATATACAATGAGGAAACATTCAGGCTTGGCGTATCGTTGGGAGTTAGACTTACTGCAGAATCTTTTATATTAGGTGAATAGAATAGGAGAGTGGAGAGCATGAAAAAGAAAATTACTTACACAGAGAGTGATGGATATTTATATCCCGATTTGGAGCTTCCTGAACAGGAAGAAGTGATTATTGGTAGATGGGGACAGAAGCATAAAAGGTTTCTGAAGAAAACCAAGAAACTTACATATTACAGGCTGCTGACCAGCGGAGAACTGACGGCATATCTTGCAGAAGTTGATAATCAGGCACAAGATTTGTTTGACACTATCGTTAACCAGACAAAAGAAGTACATGGGATTACAGAGGCACTTAAGGCTGAGAATCCTATGGAATGGGTGCGACAGATGAACTCGATAATCAATATGGCAGAAGAGTTTGTGCTGCAGGAAATTGTATATGTGTAATGTATATGTGTAAAGAGAGTCTTCCATGAAAGAAGCAATTAAATGATTATTACGGGCATAGGCTGAATCATAAAAAGATATAGCCTATGCTTGTTTTTTAGGGGCTGTAGAGAGAAAAAATCTGCACTTGCAAAGTTTTTGCTTATAGATTATTCTATTTGTATAGGGGTGCAATCATATAAGGAGAACTAAAGTGAAGATAGCGTTCTTATTTATATTGTCAGTGGTGTTTTATAATGGTAAAATTATACTTACAAATGAAAAAACATGAAATGGTCTCATTACATGTAATCATAAATAATATAAAAGGAAAAATGGTGATATGGATGCTCGAATATTAAATGGTAAAATTTATGACAACGGCAATTTGGGTGGGAGACAGATAGGTAGTATCAGAAATGGAAGAATATATGAAGGGTCGTGGATGGGCGGCAATGAAATTGGACGAATCCGTGAAAACGGAGATATTGTTATTCATGGTAGTGTCGTTGGAAGAATAAACGATAACAATGAAATTTGTGAAGGATGGTGGATGGGAGGAAACGCAGTAGGGAGGATTGCCCCGAACGGTGAAATAAAATGTGGATTTTGGATGGGTGGAGACTATGCTGGAAGAATTGTGTTTGATGATATTAAATCGTCTAGTGCAGATTATTTAGAAGAAACCACCTCTTATAATAAGTCTGCTCCAAATTTGGATTTGACTGCAGTGCCGAATAGCGTATTTGGACTGATATCGGCAGTTATAGTTGTTTTAATTTTAAAACTTCTAGGTGCATCCATGCTAAAAATTGTTATAGTTGCTATTTTTACTTGTGCTCTCGTTGCTGGTTGGATGGATGTCGTGAAGATGTTTAAAATTAATAAAGCTGATTCAAGTCGTTATGGAGGAACAGTGAGATTTGAAGAGGTGATAGGCAGTGTTATTGCTACAATTGTTTATTTCTTCATCTTATTTGTGTGATCGTCATCTTTGATTTGAAACTTATATGATAAAGTTCTTGTATTATTAATATCGATTTATGGTGTATGAAGAATTAATTCCACGTGATATAACTGTGGGTCCACAAATGGGACAAACTTCATCTTCGACTCAAAAGAATCGGTAGAAAAGAAAGAAAATACATACTGAAATCACTTGATTTCAGACCCATCAGACCAAAGAATATAACATCGGTGGTCGAGTTTGAATAAATTTTAAAAGCTCGCAAAGCCTGGTAAAATGGGTGCTTGCGAGCTTGTTTTTATCTGTTATCTAAAAACTGTATCGATAATGGATTTCAATAAGAGTAAATACATTATTTTGTGAATTACATCATTGTAATATATGCTTAAAAATTATTTTGACATCATCAAAACGTACGTTTATAATATAAAGATAGATAGCAGGCAGGAGGATTAATACATGACAATATCAGAACAAATAAAAGTGTTGTGTGTAAGATGTGGTGTAAGCGAAGCTGAACTGGCAAGGCGCCTGGGAAAATCGCCACAAAGTTTTAATTCTAAAATGAAAAGAGAGACTTTCACAGTAGAAGACTTAGATAATATTGCGGAAGCACTAGGCGTTGAATTTAACAGAGAATTTATATTAGCAAATGGAGATAAAGTTTGATGGAAAATAATGTAAAAGAATTTAGGCTTGGAGAGTTATTTTGTGGTCCTGGAGGACTGGCATTAGGAGCAACCACAGCAAGGATTGAAAATCCAGATTATAAGATTATTCATAAATGGGCAAATGATTATGACAGAGATACATGTAATACATATACTAGAAATATTTGCCCAGATGATGGAGATAGTGTTATTTGCGGTGACGTAAGAAAACTTGACATTGAAAGCCTGGGAGATATAGATGCACTGGCTTTTGGATTTCCATGTAATGATTTTTCGATTGTAGGTGAGAAAAAAGGATTTGATGGTGTATATGGTCCGTTATACACATACGGAGTAAAAGTATTAAAGAAATATAAGCCGTTATGGTTTTTAGCAGAAAATGTTGGTGGATTAAAAAGTGCTAATGATGGAAAGGCATTTCAGAAGATACAGGAAGATTTGAAAAATGCGGGATATAGAATATATCCTAATTTGTATAAATTTGAAAAATACGGAGTGCCTCAGGCAAGACATAGGGTAATAATTGTCGGCATCAGAGAAGAACTGCCATATGAGTTTAAAATACCAAGTGCAAAACCATATGAAAATGTTGATGTGACATGTAAAAATGCAATTGAGAATCCACCGATAAGAAAAGACGCGTATAATAACGAGTTAACAAACCAGTCTGAAACCGTTGTTAAGAGACTCAAATATATTAAACCGGGAGAAAATGCGTTTACTGCGGATTTACCTGAAGAACTGCAGCTTAAAGTAAAAGGGGCAAAAATAAGTCAGATTTATAAGAGATTAGATCCAGCCAAACCAGCATATACGGTAACAGGCTCCGGCGGTGGTGGAACACATATGTATCACTATTCAGAACCAAGGGCATTGACAAACCGTGAACGGGCGAGGCTGCAAACTTTCCCGGACGATTATATTTTTGAAGGATCAAAGGAATCTGTAAGAAAACAAATCGGCATGGCAGTACCCGTAAAGGGGGCTAAAATTATCTTTGAAGCTATTTTGAAAACATTTGCAGGAATTGATTATGAAAATGTAGAACCAAGCATAAAGGAGTAAGGTATGTATACTGAGAATTTTGAAGATAAAATTTTATTTACGCCGGCACGAAAAGACGGGGAAGCGTGTAACCATCTAAAAATAGTTACAGCATTTACGGATGTAGAGAGAATATCCAGTCATCTGATAGAATTATTTGATGGCAGAAATAAAGAGTATGTTTCTGGAATAAAAGTTGATATTATACTAGGAATGACAAAAGGTGCAGGACTTACACAGAAAAAACATGACAAGATATGTTCACTGATAAAAAGATTGAACAGTGTGTCTGGTATGCCACAGGTATCATGCAAATATGTTGTAGAGGGGAAGCAGGTGCATTCTAAGGTTTATGTGTGGTGCAAAGGAAATAAAGCTGTGGAAGCATACAATGGCTCTGCGAATTACACGATGAATGCCTTTTTTGCCCGTCGTGAATGTATGGATTCCTGTGACCCAAAAGAAGCGAACCGGTACTATAAAAGTCTGCTGCCAGATACCATTGACTGTTTTGATGAGGCAATAAAAGAGAAAGTCTCATTTTCAACAAAGAAAAATGTTGAAGAAGACATAGCGGATACAAACTTAGAAAATTTATCATGGGACCATTATCAGAGCTTGGAACCTGTGGATAGTATTGAAGTTTCTTTATTGAAAGCAGATGGAAGTGATACCGGATATGGTTCGGGAGTAAACTGGGGAATTCGTAAAAATGGCTGTAAAAGAAATCGGAATCAGGCATATATACCATATAATACTGGTGATCAAAAGGAAGGCTTTTTCCCAGAGATAAATGCGGATGGAATATATCCGATATTTAAGGTAGTTACAAAAGATTATGATGCTTTTTATATGAGACAAGCACAAGCAAGAGGAAAAGCATTAGAGACTCCGGAAAGCAATGCGATAATAGGAGAATGGATACGGCATAAACTTGAAGTTCCAGATGGAACTTATGTTACGAAGCAGATGTTAGAACGATATGGAAAAACAAAGGTTCTGTTTAAAAAGTATGAAGATGGCATATATACTTTGGAGTACTAATTCTGGCATTAAGGAGAGAACAATATGGAGCAGAAGATCAATATCGATAATTTAGACGATTTGCAAAAACAGGCGTTAGTCTGCATGTATTATGCTATGTTTCCTAAAACAGACGCAAGATATAAGCAGAGAATGCATGATTGGGAAGTGTTAGAAAAGAGATTTGGAACAAAGAAAACAACATATAAACATGCGAAGGATGCTTTTGATTTTTATTTTCCTAACAATGGAAGAAAAGGCTGGGGAGATGATAGAGATTTAAAAAGACGAGGACATGCATATCAGGAAGTATTTGAGCTGTATAAGGATTATTCTGCAGAACAATTGGAAAAAGCTGTAGCGGAGATTATCCATGGATATGAGAATGAAGAGCCCACATTTGTATCTATGAAATGTGGCTTTCCAGACACAGTACATAACATCCTCAATGGCAACAAAGATATAACAGTTGATGGCGTTTATACTCTGAAAGAGGAATTGAATATTGGAAAGCATGTATTTGTTACATTGGGAGGAGACACAGGAAAATCAGAGGTTGATTGGGTTCCAGGGTTTATAGGAGTAGCACATGTAATTAGAGAACCTTATGATTTTGGATATAACGGTAAGGCAAAGTATTTTAAGTTTGATATAGAAGTTGACTGTGTTTTTGAAAAGCCATTTAAAAGAGAAGATTTTTTGAGTTATAGAGAAGCATATGATGCTCCATATATAGGGCCAGAACTATCGAGAGATCCATCTCAGGCATTAAGCACATTGGAAATGATTAAGGCTGTTGCTGTTATAAGGGCGGTACTTGATAAATTCCCGGATATGCTCGAAAAATTTAAAGAAATTTTTGACAAAGAGTTTATGGACAGGGTGCTTGGAGCAGTTACTGTAATGATACCAACAGCTGTAAAATTTGGAGAAAGCAAAGAGGATGCAGTAAATTCTATTCAGGAAGAAATGAGTATAGAGAATGAAGGCTCTGAGGAGGAAGAAATGGAATCTAAGCCATATATTGAACCTGATTATTATACAGGGTGTTCACGCAAAAGTAAGAATACGGGCAGGGCATATGCACACAATCGAATTGTGTTTGGTGCACCGGGAACAGGAAAGAGTTATAAACTGAATGCTGAGCAGGAAGAGCTTATTTCAGAAGGTGGAGAGTACGAAAGAGTTACATTTCATCCGGATTATTCATATGCTAATTTTGTCGGAACATATAAGCCGGTACCTACCCCAAATGGAATATCATATGAGTATGTTCCAGGACCCTTTATGCGGACATATGTAAAAGCAATAGAAAACGGTCAATCAGAGAATAAGGAAGAGGTAAAACCATTTCTGCTTCTTATAGAGGAAATTAATAGAGCGAATGTTGCTGCTGTATTTGGGGAGGTATTTCAGCTTTTGGATCGTGATGATAGAAATGCGAGCCAATATCCAGTTAAGCCATCTGAGGATATAAAGGCATATTTAGCTAAAAAACTTGGCGGAGATCCAGAGCAATACAAGGAGATAAAGATTCCAGATAATATGTATATCTGGTCAACGATGAATAGTGCAGATCAGGGCGTATTTCCAATGGATACAGCGTTTAAAAGAAGATGGAGCTTTGAATATATAGGTATTAACAATAAGGAAGAGGAACTTGAAGGTACATATTTAGTGTCTGATAAAGCTCAGCTGCCATACAGGGTTGGCTGGAACGAGCTTAGAAAAGCTATAAATACAACACTTGCATCAAACGATTACAAGATAAATGAAGACAAGCTTATGGGACCATTTTTTGTATCTAAAAGCATTTTAGAGAATGAAGATGCGTTTAGAGAAACTTTTAAGAGTAAAATTATTATGTACTTATTTGAAGATGCTGCAAAGCAGAGGAGACATATGCTGTTTGAAGGCTGTGACGAGGATACAAGAAATCAGTATTCAGCGATTTGTGAGGAATTTGATAGAAGAGGAATTGATATTTTCTGTAAAGAAATCCGAGATAAGGTTAAGAAAGAATATCTAAGCGAATTAGAATGAGAAGGGAATGTTACTAGATGATTTCTAAATATGTCAAAGAGCAGAAGCGGTATACTCAAGATGAACTTAGAAAGATATTTGAATGCAGTGCTGATGAAACGGTGCAGATTATAAGGAAGTTAAAAGAGTATGGCATTGTGAAAAATGTAAAAAAAAGTGAGAGGCAGAGTCTGCTCTCTGATTTAGTGGAGGAAGATGTCAGAGTAACAGATATCGAAAGCGGAGAGCGGGAATTATATTATGTTTTTTCTTTTGTAGGAGTAATTGTTGTATATGGACGTGTATTAAAGTGCTATCCAAAGTATATTGATTCCTCTGATAATCCGATGAAGCAGATGAGACAGATTTTGCGCGTTTTAGAAAAATATAATTCAAAAGAGCAGATAATAAAACTATATAATGACAGTGATGAGGGAGGATCATTCAATTTATTGGCAGTGATGTTGTATTTACTGCAGGATTATCATGATAATGGAATATATGCTAATGATGTTACAGTTGTTGAGACTAATGGCACAGGAGAAATACTATGGGATAGAACAATCAATGAAACGTTTTCATATATATCGAATAATAGGCCATATTATAATGAATTACAGACGAAAAAGCGAATCTCAAATGAATATGATTTTATCCGACAATTACATGCATGCATACTGACTAACTTTTCAAAAGAACTTGAAGAATCCGATTTAACAGAGTTATTTAACATTGCAACAGTAGAATTGTCGGAAGAACAGCTGGGTGATTTTGGCGAGGACGATTATATTTTATATAAGATACAAAATGAACTTAATACTCAGTATAATACAAGAAAACAACTGGTATTGAAGGCAATGTATGCGTATATAGCGCAGAAGGCAGACTTTAATAATATTGACAGCTTCAGTGTATATGGCACAAACAGCTTTAATTTAGTATGGGAAAAAGTATGTGCACAGAATTTTGGGAATGTTCTAAACTTAAAATTATCAAAATTACCACTGGGGGTATGTGAGGATTATAAAGAGAGTAAAGACAGCACTTTAATTCAAATAATTGATAGACCAATATGGCATAAAACTTCAGAGAATATCAGTGATGGGAAGACAGATACATTGAGGCCGGATCTAATCAGTATTTATAAGTGCGGTGATAGTGGAGAATATTGCTTTGGAATATTTGATGCAAAGTATTATGATATAGATTTTCGTAGGAATACAGCGGAATATAGGGTTATAGGACAACCTGGAGTGGCAGATGTTACCAAGCAATACTTATATCAGCTGGCATACGATGATTTCATAACAAAGCAAGGATATAAATATGTACAGAATATGTTTTTATGCCCTGATGAAGTCGGGGACAAGCAGTATGGCTGGGTACAGATGGATATTTTAAATCATATTGGAAATAAAAGGTTGGAAAACATAGCCGTTGTAAAATTATGTGCATCGAAGATGTACCAATTGTATCTTGATAATCAGACAATAAGTGATAGTGAGATTAATCAATATATACCCGCCATAGACGGAGAGAAGATTCCAGAACAAGATTTTGCTGACAGAGTGCTGGCATATCTTACACGAATTACAAACGCTGATAAAATGACAGAGAAAAAAACAGAAATGAAAGCAGACAGGGGCAGGCTGATATATCCTAGACAGATAAAAAGAGAGCTTGGAGCAAGGATTATCTATGATGCTATTTGTCCAGTTGCAAGTAAGGTTCTTTATCAATTTAATCCATACGAAAAAGATGGCTGTGGAAGTAAGATTGCAGAAAATATTGGGGATTTATATAATCGCTGTAGTCAAATTGCGGATGTCTCTATTGAGATTGAGAAAACCATAAAAAAGTTATCAGAAGCGGAACTTAAAAATGAAAAAGTGCTTAAAGCGGCACTAAAAAAATGTATTGAAAGAAAAGCAGATGTTATGTCTATGGCGGATGGGGAGACACTTGATATGCTGACGGATAAAATAAAGGAACTTGTTAGAGATGTGTATTTGTAACTTGTATCTAATATGAAGTTATGAGCATGACTGTCAGAAAGAAAGTGAAAGAGCGAAAACAGACATAGTTGATAGAAAATAGAATGTTGAGGTGGGTTTTGTGGCAGATGACTTAACAAAAGAACAGCGGCATAAAAACATGAAAAATATTCATAGCGAGGATACTAAAATAGAAGTTATATTAAGAAAGGCTTTATGGGACAAGGGGTATCGGTATCGTAAGAATTATAAGCAGCTTCCGGGAAGACCGGATATCGTATTGACAAAGTATAAGATAGCTATTTTTTGTGACGGAGAATTCTTTCATGGAAAAGATTGGGATTCTTTGAAGCAGAAACTGAAAAAAAGTAACAACAGTGAGTATTGGATTAATAAAATATCCCGCAACAAAGAGCGTGATGAAGAGATAAATAAGAAACTAGAGCTTGAGGGCTGGACAGTAATACGGTTTTGGGGTGAAGATATAAAGAAACGTACGGATGAGTGTGTTAAGGTTGTGGAAGAAACGATTTTTGATATGGTTATGTATGATAGCAATGATGTGTAGAAGTAATAAGCAGTGGAGAAGGGAGAAAATAACCTATGATTACAGAAGAAATTTTACATTCAAATTTAACAGATGAACAGTATGCGGCGGTAATTGACGATTCAAGAAACATATTGTGTCTGGCTTGCGCAGGTTCCGGGAAATCAAGAACTTTGGCATACAAAATAGCGTATTTGATTTCTAAGGGCGAGGAACCAGAAAGTATTATTGCGTTTACATTTACCGAAAAAGCAGCAGAATCTATCAAACGTAGAGTTGCGGAAGCATTGCGAAAGTTTGGATTATCTGAAAATATTGTAGGTGCTATGTTTATTGGAACATTAGATGCGTTTTGTCAGAAACTTCTTGGAGACATTAACGCAAAGTATCGCCAGTTTGATATTTTGGATCAGAACCGTTTGGCGTTATATATAATGTCGAGACAGTATAAGTTGGGATTGAAGAATGGAAAGGGCTATTTTAATCGAATCAAAGAATTTACAGATGCATGGCAAACAATGCATAATGAAAATATAGATTTGAACGACATTGAGAAATATGATACAGAATTGTTTAATCGTCTGTCATGTCTTTCTGATTCAATGAGTGCAGATGGTTACATGGATTTTTCTTTTGCAATATATCTTGCAGTTCAGGAATTAAAAAAGATAGAAAAAAAGGAAGGTTCATATATTGAAAAGTTTAAGTATCTTTTTGTTGATGAATATCAAGATATTAATCCTATTCAGGAAGAGTTTATAAAAACATTATCTGAATTTTTAGATATGTTATTTGTGGTGGGGGATGATGATCAGTCTATATATGGCTGGAGAGGTGCAAATGTACAGAATATTTTGACTTTTAAGGATAGATATAAAGATGTTAAAATGCATAAATTGTTGGTCAATTTTAGAAGTACAAAAGCCATAGTAGAGACTGCAAATAGTTTTATTCAAAAAACAATTCCGTTTGAAAGATTACCTAAAGAGATAAAATACCATCAGAATGGTAATATTCAAGATTTGCGGAACTTGTGGTTTCAGACCAGGGAAGATGAGGCTAAATGGGTTGCGCAGCGAATTAAGTCACTAATTGGCACAACATATATTGAATATAATCCGGATGGAACAGAAAAAAGCAGAAGAGGACTTACTTATAGTGATTTTGCAGTACTTATTAGGAGTATTCGCTCACAAAAAGACGAGAATAAGGATGTTCAGTTTGTAAATGCAATGAGGGAACTGGATATACCTGTGAAAACTTCTGGAGAAGGCGGAATTTTTGATAGACCATATGCACAATGTATATTGGAAATAATGGAGTTACTGAGAGATGGAACGGGAGCAAATCGAACTGATGCAGAGAAATGCTTTGTGAAATCAGTCTTGCCTATTTTTCCAGATGCGGATAAGAATAAGTACTTTAATGTTTTGCAGGAATGGTATTCGAACATATATACACCAGCAACATCGGCAAGAAGAAAAGTATACCCGCAGATTTTTTTACATCAGATAGTCGATGCACTTAATTTACGAATGCTTAGAGATGAAACAGCTTTAAGAGATTTGGGATTATTTAGTGACATAATTAAGGATGTAGAACAAACATATGTAAGTATTGATTCTGAATGGAGATATAGAGAAATGCTTAACTTTCTGCAGAATATAGCGCAGAATTATGAATTGGATTCTGTAGACTACATTTCAAAGGTTGATGCGGTTAATGTATCTACCATACATAAAGTTAAAGGACTTGAATATCCTGTTGTGTTTGTTGTGGATTTGGTTAATCAACGTTTTCCTAGTAAAAAAGGACAGTACGGTGGAATTTTGCCAGAAGAATTGATGGGGAATGCAATAGAT
>UMLR01082308.1_pt1 | contig 14753 bp, 15 predicted proteins | sample 1966741 | NCBI WGS metagenome assembly UMLR01 (sample SAMEA4836207, study PRJEB28245) | human gut metagenome | biome: gut microbiome; material: fecal sample | place: Denmark | collected 2008 | reverse complement strand
TCATGGCGTTGAAATACGAATCGATCGATGGAGTAGCCGAGCCCAACAATACTTTGCCTCCATGCATCTGTGCCAGAATAATAGCCGCATTGCGGGCATGATAACGAGGCGCCGGATCTTGTTGTTTGTAAGTCGTCTCGTGTTCCTCATCAACGATAATTAATCCCAGGCTACTAAACGGCAGGAAGATCGACGAACGTACACCCAAAACCAGCATCGGACCTTTGCCATGCAACAGCTTGTTCCATACTTCCACCCGTTCGTTGTCCGAGAATTTAGAATGATATACCAACAACTGATCCCCGAATATCTTCACCAGACGGTCGGTTATCTGCGTAGTAATCGCAATCTCGGGCAAAAGATAAAGCACTTGTCTCCCACTTCTCAAGACCTGACGGATCAGATGAATATAGATTTCGGTCTTACCCGACGAAGTAACTCCATGTAAAAGGCAAACTTCCTTCTCGGCAAAGACATCCTGGATCTTCCCGTATGCCGCCTGTTGTTCGTCGGTCAAGGCATGCGGTTCTTCCAGGCGACACATCCTTGCCTGCAAACGACTGACTTCTTTCTCATAACTCTGCAAGATACCTCGTTTCAGTAAACCATCGAGGATCGCAGCACTTTGCCCGCTTTTCTCCAATAACTCCTTTTTCGAGACTTCTTGTCTTAACACCGGATTCAAAGCGTGAGTCAAATCGAGAAAGCAGACCAACAGTTGCTCTTGTTTCTTTGCCCGTTTCACTGCATCAAAGGCTTCCTGCATCCGGTCTTCGGTTGCCCAGTCGGGATGTAGCCGGACATACGTTTGCGTCTTAGGAACAAAACCTTGCTTCAGTTCCTCACTTACGCCCACAGCACCTTTCCCCATCAACGAAGCAATAACCGGAACAATGTTACGCAAACCGGTTTTCTTCTCCAAATCAGAAACCGTCTGCTTGAGCACATTCCGTCCGAAAGCATCTAATACCGCCTGTTCGTTCGGTTTCAACGGAGCATCAGCCTCAAAGTCCGGGTTATAAGTAACCGTTGTCTCGCTTTCCAGCTTCAGGCCTGAAGGCAAGGCCGCCTTATAAACATCGCCCAATTTACAGATATAATACGAGGCAATCCATTCCCAAAAGCGTAATTGCGGACGACGTAAAATAGGTGTCGCATCCAAAATCGAAAAGATTTCCTTCACTTCATAGTCCGTTTGTGGCTGACGATCGTGCACATCTACCACAATCGCCGTGTAAAAGCGTTTCTTTCCGAAATGCACAATCACACGACTGCCACGGACCACCAGCGGCTCCAAGTCGGCCGGAATCCGATACGTATATTGATTCTCCAACGGAAGCGGGAGTATGACATCTGCGTAGGTACTCATTGCGAAACAAAGATACAAACAGATACAAGCAAACAAAGCACTTTCCCTATAAAAAACAAGTTGGCCGGACTTCCAACCTTAGAAGTCCAGCCAACTTATTTCCTTCAAATCATTTTTATCTCCTTAGAACAAGATCGCAGCCGAAATCATCCAACCACGGTTTTTACCGTCAATTTTCAACTGCTTCACGCTATAATTGTCGGTTAAGCCCAACTGATAAGTCGCACTAATCTGTAAATGCTGAATCAACTCCACACCAGCACCCAGATTCAATCCGGCACTGAACGATTTGGATTCGATTTGGTCACTCATCACTTCCCAGAACTTACCTCCGCCCAAACGGAAACCAATATACGGACCAGCAGCAGCAAACACCTTCACGGCTGGAATACCAATCTTCCATTTCAAATTAACTGGTACATTCAAATAATCCGACTTAATCTTCTGCGTACCTATTTCCATACCTGTCTGCGAATACAGGATAGAAGCATCAAAGCCCAATCCAATAAACGGAGCCATCAGCTCGATTGTTGGTCCGATATGGAAACCGGTCAGGTTATCAGTAGAAAAAGTTTCCGGTAAATCCGAAAAATGGATACTCGAAATATTGGCACCACCTTTAATACCCCACTTAAACTGGGCTTGAGCCGGAACAGCCATCCAGGCGACCAACGCCAATATCAACAAATAAACTCGCTTCATACTTTCTGCTTTTAATGATTATCTATTTATGTAAACAAAGATAATGCATACAATGTTGAGAAAAAAACAGCAATCTTTAAAAACAATAATGTATAGAAGATTATCTTAATCTGATTTGTGTGTCTATGAAATAAAGTTGTCCATCAATCCCATATAAAACGTTACTAGGTACGGCATCAAATATTTCGTATTGTTCGTTATGGGTTACACTAAAGACAAAGCATTGAAATCTATCCACAAATTATGAATAGCTGCAAATTCTTTTAATCTTTCAATCTGCCTTCCCTTATAGCCCTCTGTTGATTCAACATTTCCTGCTGCCTCTTTTTCTCTTCCAACGAGATCGGCTGCTTCTTCCAAGATTCGATTGATTGCAGCGTTGCTTCTATCCATTGCTTGTGAAATTCATTAATATAAGTTCGTTCCATATATAATTCTTTATCTGTGTTGTTTTACACAAAGATACATGTTCAATTGAAAAATCAAACAAGAACCAAGCTTCACTCCAAGGATGACTGAAAATTGTTGTACTCATAGTTTACATCTCAGTTTACATGAAGCATGTAAACCATCTAAAACCAAAGATAAATTCATAAGAAAAGCGGTTACCTTCAAAAAGATAACTGCTTTATAATTAGATCTAATTTATCATAACTGAATTACAATAACACTCAAGAAAATATGCTCCAACTCACTATTAAAAACAGCATCTCTAAAAAGGGCGATCCGGAAATGTTTCAACAACTCTTTCTATCTCCTTTTTCCCCTTTTCACTGAGGGTATCATAAAAGACAAACAAACTCAAATCATAATCCCAATCCCGATTTACGAATTTTCGGATAAACTGAAATCGAGTCAATGAATCTTCCATGTTTATCGCTGTTCCTGTTAAATAGATACAATCTTGTTCAATCTTTTCTTCATCCGATATAATATGAATTTGTTCTTTCCAGCTATTCATATAATACGCACATCTTTCCTGCAAATTCTTACCTACTTTTGTTCTCAGACAAGTAACAAACATAACAATCCTGCCCACATCTGTTTCGGAAGTAAATAGCAATACTTCTTTATCTGGATTATTAATATATCTAACCATACTATCAGGGATAATCACATCAAAATCCAACGCAAAATCATGGTAGAAAAGAATTGAATCGTATTTCAAAATACCTTCTTCCCAACGATCACAAGTAACATTTTTCCCTTCAAATATTCGTTGTAACCAATTATCATCACCTGCAGGCCTATAATAAAATACACTATGTTCAGACAAATATTTAAGATGAGCCTCCTGCCAATCTATTCCTTTCTTATACTCCCAACACACATTAAATATAAATATCAGGAGAAATACTGATAAAGAAAGTAATATGACAATCTTTTTTTTCATGACTAATTTAAGAAAGATGCTTTTATACTCAGACCTTATTAATCACAATTCCACTCATTATCAGGATCGTTTTCAAAAGCTCCTCGATACATATCAATATAAAAATCCGAATCATCATCGTACCACACTTGATCTTTTTCATATTTTCTTTGTAGTTCAGTTTCAATAAAAGAATAAATATAGCCCTTATATATTTCTTTATACTTAGAACGTTTCTCTGGAAGAAGCAGGCTATCGATGGAAATCCCTTCATTTTTTATATAGTCAAAGAACAAATCTTCATATCCATGCTCATAATGATATTGTAAGCATTCTTCTTTTTCTTCTTCTGTCAAACCTTCTAGAGAATAATAATGATCACCCAAATTAACAGAAAAGTGCTTTTCTCTATCATGAGGTATTATCTCATAAGATGATCCTGTATAGAAATTTACTTGGTCTATTTTTACATCATCTATTATAGAATAGAATGAATTATGATAACATTTATATTTTTTCTCAAGATAACTCTTCTCTAAAGGAGGTACTGGTAAATGATTCTTTTCCAGTTCTTTCATTCTGTTAATAGCATAATCCATTGATAGCTGTACTGTTAAATCTCTCTTCCTTAAATAGTAATTCCCATAGTTAAAGAAATACTCAAACATATTATCTCCATTCATTAAGATTGCTATATTTTTCACTGTTTTAATAGAACTATATCTATAATACTTAGATGTTGAAAACTCAAAATCATTTCTATCTAATTCTAAATAAAAATTTTCATATATCAATTTCTTCACTAACATTCTGATCATATTTTTATATTCCCTAGCAAGAATGCTTTTTCTTTCACTACCAAAAAATTCAGATTTAGAACAATGATCGAACAAATTATACATAGAATTAATATCAAAAGAAATATTTTTCCAATCATCAAACAATTCTTCTCTTGTAGGACTCAAAAAATATATAATATCTGATATATGAAGTGTTTCAAATAAACGCTGAATTCCTTTTGGGTCCATTACACTTGGAGGATAAATAAACACAAATACCATTTCTGTAAAAATTAAAATATTATATAATTATACCGAATAATATAAAATAAAAAAAATAATCTGCCTATTCAACTATAATATCACTTTTCTTCATAAATACATTCTTCAACTGAATAAAGACGTATAGAAGTCAACTTACCTCCATCAACCATTAAATTGTTTGCCTGTAACCATCCTCTTGCAACTTCTTCAGCAAATCCGCGTAACAAGGAATAATCAGACTTAGAATTTAAATTAGCAACATTTGAAAAAGTATAATGATACTCTTTACCATTATAACAAAACAAAATCATGTAATTATACATTTTACTATTCATTTATTCTTCCTTGCCCCTACAGAAAGATATACAAATAAAAAGGTGTGGGAACACTATTGACTTTATCCTATTATCAGGCTCTCGCATTGCCTTTACCACAGATAAAGCAACAGTAACATACACCCAATAGATATAGTTTACCTTATAGGCAACAATACCGAATAACGAGAATACTATTGCTATCATCTTTGTACCATTTCAAATTTTGCGAGAATTTGAGAAGATAATATAAATAACACCTTTCGTTAAATATGTCCTTCTATAGAGGTCCAATGCCATGAACGTATAGAATTGTCACAAAGTTACAAAAAGCGTTTATACTTCAACCAAATAAAAGAATGAAAAATCTTTACTCGTCCTTGGATTTTTCCTCTTATCCCCAAAAGAGAACCCAACAAGCAAAAAGCAGTATATAAGATCATTATTGGATATAATTCAGTCCTCACAAGCATTAGGATTAACAAGGATTGTGAAACTTAAAGACTGATACAAGATGAAACAAGAGAAAGAAATCGTGTTAGTTTCTAAACATCTACTTAAATTACTGAATGTGCCAATTTCTCTGCAAGGTTTAAATATCGGTTTAAACAAAATCCCCAAATACGCATTCAGACATAAAAAAAGCAGTTACCTTCAAAAAGATAACTGCTTTATAATTAGAGCCGAAAACGGGACTCGAACCCGTGACCTACGCATTACGAATGCGTCGCTCTACCAACTGAGCCATTTCGGCAATGATTTTCTTTAAACCGCCGCAAAGATATAAACTCTATTTGACATCTGAAAGAAGTTTAGCCAAAAAATCATCTAAATCTGCATCCAAATCTTTCAGAAGCGGGTCGTCGAGGCGCAAGGTATCATCATCTAAAAACAAGAGTTCGTCGATGACTACGAACGATTCGTCGGTCAGACTGATTGACAACGGCTTGACAAAACGCGGATTCTCAAACACGTTCTTGGCTACCAGAGTCGACAAAGCCTGCTTGACGGCCGTAATAACGCGTTTGTTGAAGGCACTTTCTTCTTCCGAGTTATTCACCCAGTCAAAAATAATGGTTTTGTCTACCAGATTTTCATCCTCATCATATACCTGCAATTCGCCACTTTCAGCATCTGCCTGTACATAAATATCGCTGATATCGTTCAGTTTGGTATCGGCTACCATCTTCTCAACGGTGGATGTCAGAAATGATTCTAAAACCGATTGTATTTGCGACGGACTTGCTGCCATAGTTATCTCCTTTCGTTAATTAATTCGTTTGGATACCAAAAGTAGTAATAATTTGGATTATCTGCTACCAATTTGTGTATTTAGTTTCTTATCTGCCAGAATTCGTGCCTTCAATACCTCTGAATAGGCTTTCAGCAGTTCCGTATTCTGACTTTTTTCGCCATACGACTCCATGAAAAGATCATACGATTTCTTCGCCCACTCATAGGCTTTATCCAGCTGGCTTTGCATTTCGTAGCAAAGGGCGATATTAGACGCCAACTTGGCCTGCTGATGCTTCGACGAAGTAGACTCAAACTCGCGGAGCCAGATAGCTTTAGCTGTATCCCATTTGCTGGAAGAGGCAAAGGCGGAAGCCTCTTTCCAACGGGAATCGGCATTACTGTAATACCAGCGCGTTTCTTCAGTCCAGTGCGGAACAAAATAGCCCGACACTTTGTTGCCCAATGCCGAAGCGGCCATCCGCAAGGCCTCATCGGCTGTCGGCAAGTAATAGTTCAGCATCCGTAAATCCTCGGCAGCTTGCTGAAACTCGACCGAATCTTCTATCAGTACCGTAGCCAAGGCATTGTCACGTCCCGGCAAATAGGCCCGCATGATTCCTTGCATCTTCACGGTGATGGTTCCCGTTAAATAACCAGCGCCGATATTCACATCTTCACGTTCCATCGCAAAAAGCATCTTATCTAGCGAGATAATAGCATCCGCTCCATTTGAACGGCATAAAGATGCCACCTGATCGCGCGTCAGTTTCCGATCCATCAAACTGCTTCCCGAATCACGCAACGGATCATGAAAAAGGAGAACATCCTCAAAATAAGAAGCATCCAGCATAGAGGTTCCACAAGCAGCGCACAGATCGAACAAGGCACTATCGGCCTTGGCACGAGCCGTATCCTGCACAACACCCAACAAAGAATAGGTATAACCCGACTTTTCCGGCTGTGCAATGGCATTGTTCACCATCAGCACTTTCCGCACGTCTTGCGGGAAAGTGACTTCACCTGGATTGCAGGTCTCGATGCCTACATAATTTATTCCTCCACAGGCTGTCAACAATAACGACAAACCTCCTAAGTATATCTCCTTTTTCATATATCACCCAATTACTGAAGGCAAGTTGCCTTCACTGTCATCAAATTAATTCACTCGCAGCCTTGAAATACCCGATCGACTCGGCAATTCCGAGGAAAGGATCTTTCATGTCTTTCTCGTATTCCAAGCTGCATTTACCCGTATAATTTACCTTCCTCATCATCTGGATCAAGGCTGGGAAATCAATCTTTCCGCGTCCTATTTCGATGCCGCGTCCGGCTTTAGTCGAATCGGTCACATCCTTGATGTGCATATCGAATACACGCGTATGATACTTCTCCAAATCAGTTACCGGATTACAGCCATTACGCAAGTCATGGCCTACATCCAGACACATGCCGATACGCGGATCCAAATCCTTCGTATGCTCCCAGACGTCGGTTGCATCCGGATAAGTCTTGATATCGGGTCCGTGCAAATGGATCGCATAATGGAAATCATATTCTTTTACTTTCTTATCCACATAAGGCAACAGCTCATAATTAGGAACACCGACAATCAGCTTCACTCCTACCCGTTTGGCATATTCGAAAGCCCGGTCGATCTCTGCCTCGCTCTTCATGTAAATTGGTCCCACGGCATAACCGGTAACGCCGAATTCGGCACAACGGGCATGGAAAGCCTTGATCTGTTCGTCCGTACTATCCAAAGGCAAATGGAAATCCTTGATACACAAATAATGGACATCCAGTCGCTGCATCGTGCGAAGCGTCGTATCTAAGTCGAAATTGACGAATGTATAACCTGCCATTCCCAATTGGAACGGATTGACTGACTTAGGAGCCTTCGGAATAATCCGCGACTTTTCTTCGGCGTGCGACATGGCTGATGTACCCAACAACAAGGCGCCTGCCAAACTCTGTTTGAAGAATTTTCTCCTCGTATTGTTCATATATATCAGAATTAAAGTTGAATCATTTGAAGCAAATGTACACAAAAAAAGTAATTTCCCAATTAGAGCTTCATTAAATTACATCATTTACTTCCGAATTCCACCGAGTTGAACCGATAGATAGATTCGTAAAATTGAGAATTAAAATAATTCGTTTCCGAATTGGACACAAACGAACTCACAACAACAGAATCCTTTAAAAATAAAGAAATTGTAGCTGTAGGGAATCGTTTGTTTATATCACTCAATCCCGTAAGAGAATTTTCGCCCAATTCGAAAATAGGAAATTCTAATTTGGACATAGCTAATTCACGCAGGACATCCTTCCGCAAGTGATTTGTGACTAAAAGTATATTCAATTTTTTCCTCATCCGGTTCATTTTGTTTAACGAGGCAAGTTGGTCTTTTATACAAGTAAAACAGGATAATTCTGAGAAATAGAGTATTATGCCATAATCGTTCAATTGGTCATGCAGCTTTATTTTTTCATCCTCATTACCCTTCCAAAGAACCCCTTCTATATTCCCTAAGGATAAACCATTTAACTTCAAATAAGCATACGATTGCCCTAACTGTTCGTTCAAATACTCATCTGATACATTGGCATATGGGTGGTTTTTATAACTACCTCTTGCATGAAAAAAGAAACCTATATTAAATAAAAACGAAATCAATAGGGCGATGTATAAATAGACTTTTGTTTTCATGTAATTATTCCTTTATCTTCACCATAAACAAAACCGGATTACATTCATCCGTATCCCGGTTGGGTAATTTTTCATCCACCAGCTTTCTGATTTCATCGGCTTTGCCCTTATCCAAATCCAAATACCCTTCTTTTATCCATCTATCAAAAGAATCTAGACTCCTTTGTATTCGTTCTACGTCTCGTTGTAAAAGCAGGTAGTCTTTATACTGCCCTATAGGATGGCCACTTCCTATAAACAGAAAATCGTCGTTCCAATACTGGTAAGTCTTGACTTCTTTTTTCACTTTGTCATAAATGGTCAGAACCGGGACAATCACATTGACACTTTTGATAAAAACCTTATCGTGGATTTCAAAAATATCTGTAATCCCTGCTAATGTTTTCTTTTCCAAAAGGACATCTATGGCGGGACGAACATGTAGTTTGATATCCTCCCTGTCCTCTGGTTTCATGCTCTTGTCCTTATAATCGATATAATATAAAGGAGATAATTTTCCATCCGACAAAACAAAAACTGAGTCATTCATATCTTGTGCAAACAGTATATCATTTTCTCTTTTACGAAATATGCAGTTATTAGTATGCCGTTTTTCAGCATCGTCCAATATGTGATAATATTTCCCAACCAGTTCTCCATTCATATCTTTAATAACCAACGAATAGAGAGGGTCACAAAAAAGAGGATGCTCTGTATACAAATAGAACAACCCGTCTTGGTATTCAAAAAGACTGGCATAATAATTCATGGGAATACTTTTCACAAATTGGTTGTCGAATGTAAAAACCAATATCTTACCCCGAGGTTGATCAAGCAAATAAATCAGCTTGTCTTTTTCATTGATAGAGAAATCAAACAAAGCCAAACATTCTTCAGGCCCTTGACCTTGATTGCCTATTCGGTATAAAAATTTACCACTACGGTCAAATGTGTAAATGCCTTCACTATTTGATCTTTCCAAAACAAAAATGAAGTCTTCAGACAGCACTACTTTTTTGATTTCCCCTAAAATGGATTCATCCGTAAATTCTAATGGTATCATTTCTACTGCTTCCGCAAACTCAGAAAACCTTCCGTTGTAGGTTTCAAAGTCGGTTATCGGAATAGTCTCCATACCCGATAGATTTTTAACCTCGTTTTGTTTCTGGGTACAGCCATATAAAAACAAACAAGATATACACAATAATAAAAAATAAGTTTTCATGTAATAAATATTTTATTAGGATATTCAAGAATATATAAAATTAGGGTGTTCAGTTTTTAGTTTAATTTTAACATCCAAACAATTGTAATATATTTCTGTACGTATGAAATTATTCCACATACAGGTGGAAACAAGACTGAACACCCTAACAAATAACAAGTATCAAATTTGAGTTTCTATCATGTTCCGAGACCTTTTTTCAACCAAAATTCACCACAGCTCATTGAATTACATTGGAATGTACCGTTCGCTTCACACGAAGTTGCTGCTTTATGTACGGTTAAAGATCCTATACCCTCTCCATTGAAATGAACTTTAATGCCTATAATTACTGCATCGGTGTTTGCAGCTCCACTTACAGTAATAGTACAATCATAGTCACATTTCTTCCAATAGACACCAGATCCCGTGGTTCCACCACCCCCACCGGATTCATCACCCGATTCATTACTTTGAGCCAAAACCTCAACATGCAGCGGACGTTCTGTGATCCCGTAATCGGCCCATGCGTATTGGAGATTTAACCCCATTGCACCCAAAAATGCAAACGCACCTAGTTTCAATAAAAGTTTCTTTTTCATTTTACTTAAATTTTTAATTAGGAATATTATTGTTTCAACATGAGCTCTTGAAGCTCCTGTATTTCATTAAAATCTTTGCGTTCCTTGAGTAATAATCGCAATTCTTTTTTTAGGCTATTCGAATTTTCCCATACCCGCGTGTATGAATTGGAATATATCCCCAAATACAAAGCATAGAGTGTTATCCCCAATATCATCACCCACTTTTTCATTGGTGTTACCCGGTAGATCTTATCAAAAAAGGTATATACGACAAAAAAACAAACACCGATACACGAGAGATAAATATACCGATCTGCCGTAACGGTAAACCTTGATATGGAAATGATATGAAGGGCCACTGCAATATGAATCAAGAAAAACAAAGAAGTAAATGAGAGGATGTTTTTCCTTAATAACCCGATACAATAAACCACCATGATTAAAATGAAAGGATATATCCAAAAACGGGCAGGAAGAGATTCTCCCGGCAACATAGGGAATGGATACAAATATGATAATTTAAATGGCAGCAGGCACTTTGTCAAATATTCGAACAAAGCATAACATGCCAAAAAGATACGTTCTGGAAAAGAATAAACCAATTCATTGGCAGATATGCCTTGCGACAAGATTGTGACAAGCCCTCCATAAATACTTAATAGGAAAAAAGGTATTTTTTCTTCCCACAGTTGTATGTCTTTTAAATCCCGACCGATAAAATAGTCAACGAGCAATGCACATAATGAAAAGACTACGGCTTGTTCTTTTGATAGGAAAGAACAAAAAAACAACAGCAGCGTCAAACCATAATATAAAGCTTTTCTTGTTTTACAAAATTTCAAGTAACTCAATAAAGCCCACAAATAAAAAGCACTATAGATAAGTATTTTGGAAGCACTCAACCATGAAATAGCTTCCACATTTATCGGATGAATTCCCCAAATGAACGCTGTCAAAAAGGCTATTTTTCTATTATGCGCCGTTGACAACTTCAGTGAACTATTTAAAAATGTATCAAGGAATATAAAAACAAGCAATACATTTATTAGGTGCCAACCCAAATTAACAAGATGAAATGCGAATGATGAATAACCAAACAACGAATATATGATCAAATAATTCATCTCATTTAACGGAGAAAATTGCCCATGATAGAAGTCAGTGAAGATATGATATAGGTTAGACCAACTAAAACCACCTGTTGTATAATGATTTATTACCACCCAATGATCATCCCATAAATATAAAAAATCATGGTTGAGAACCGGATAATAAACCAAAACAACGATTGACACAAGTAGTAGATACGGTCTTAACGTGTAAAACATGGTATTCGCTTTCATACAATGGCTAAATTGTGAGATTTTATCAACTGATTATAAATTCGCATAGCCTAGAGAAAAATCATACTAAGCCTTACACAAAAGTAGCTTTTTTTAAATAAAAACAAATGTTTTTTGAGAAAATCATTCCTCATTCTTTCTTTTTTCCCCTATTTATTATACCTTTATCGGCGTGAGCGATCTTTGTTTTGCTTCAAAGTTTCCGTGTAAGCTGCACGAAGTCGGTGTAGGGCTACAGAAGTCCCATGCAGGCTGCACGGCGTTTTTGTAGCCCTACAAAAGCTTCTTGCAGGCTGCACGGCGTTTCCGTAGGCCTACAAAAGTCTCTTGCAGGCTGCATGGCGTTTCCGTAGGCCTACGACGGGTTCATGCAGGCTACACGGGGTTTTTGTAGGGCTACGACAGATTCATGCAAGCCTGCACGAAAATTTTGAAGCACAACAAGAGTCTATCACACAGTTTTTTAGTTGTTAATTTTTAAAACGCCTATGAATATGGAAAAACAAGTTGACACCATCGCCCTTAGCAGGTTTTCCAATTACGCACATTACAATTATATGGATGTTGTGTATAAAAACATGAGTTCATTGCTTATTTTGGGAGAGAAACTGACAACAGAACTCCCAATTTTTAAAGAAAAACTGGACAATGAAAACGAAGTGCTGGTACAATCGAGGAAAAACGACCTGACCGAAGAGATCGAGGTGGGCGACGACCAACGCGACAACGGGTTGAGCGGATATGCCCAAGTGCTGAAAGGATTCTTATGTTTGAAAAGCGGTGAGCAATATGAAGCGGCCAAAAAGCTGGACAAGCATTTGTCTGATTTCAATTTGTCGCCCCGCATGTCGCTCATCAAGCAAACGGGCGCGATGAAGAATCTCATTGAAGATCTGGAGACGACTTATACCTCGCAGGTCACCTCTTTGGGATTGACGCCATTCGTCACTATGATGAAAGAGGGCAACACCGCGGTCGACACCAACCTGCAAGCCCGTGATGCCCGAAGTGCCGGAAAGATGAAGGCCGCCGTACTGACAGCCCGCAGCGAAACGGACGAAATCTACAACAAGATCATCATGAAGATCAACGCCCTGGCGATCGTAGATGAAGTGAATGCCGACGAATACGGACAACTAATCGACGAACTGAACGCTCAGATCAAACACTACAAGGAACAGGAATTGACCCCGAAAACGAAGAAGGCAGACGATAGCTCTACTTCTGATAGCGACACCAATGCCTAACCGTTCTATCCGGAATACAAATAAAAGAACTATCATAACCAAACGAAAAAAGCAGGAACACAGTCCTGCTTTTTTCATTTCAATAGGGAGACACAAACAGGTGTCAGCGACGCAACTTTTCCGTCTCATAGAGTAAAAAAGAGAAAATCTGTTTTTTATCATAAATCTGCATTTATAAAACACGAGAGGCCATACATCAATTTGTACAGCCTCCCCAAATTAACACGATATTTTTACATTGGTATTACCAACCCGGATTTTGTACCAAAGACGGACATCTCTTCAATTCTTCCTGCAAAATCGGGAACAGATAAGACTTCGGAGAAGTAAATACACGTCCATCCTCTACCGTGAAACGTTCCATACGATAGTTCTTACCATTTACAACAATCTTACCGTTCGGATCTTCTACCGGTTTCATACCATGAGACTGACGCTGGTTCTTCGGATAAGGCCAGTCTGAAGGATCGACATTTGATTCAGTACCGTAGTTTTCCGGTTCCAGATACAAACGAGAAGTCCAATAACGATTGTTTTCATAGAACAATTCCACACGACGTTCACGCTGGATATATTCGTTCATCAACTCTTTATCGGTCTTAACAGCCGGCGGCATCGGAGCCATAAATGAACGGGCACGTACCTGATTGATCAAATCATAAATTTCTTCGTTCGGACCACTCAATTCATTGACAGCTTCACAATAGATATAGATAAATTCAGGTAAACGCCAAATTGCCGGACCGCTTATTGAATGTCCACCATGACCTCTGTCCCAACCATCTTTATAGAATTTTCTCAGATAATATCCTGTATGAGAAGCCTGATCCAAATAGCTACCACTTACAGCATCGTTTCCTTCTGCTGTATTCAATTGTGCACCACCATACCAAGAACCATGATAACGGATATCACGATAGAAACGAGGGTCTCTTTGTACACTTTCATAAGGGTTACCATCGTCATAACCATCTTTCACAGCATGGTCACAATAAATTGGATAACCATATCCATCCGGGCCAATGTATTCGTATTCATCAACCTGTTCCTGCAACGGACGCTGACGAGCGTGTCCACCCTGAGATGGAGGCAATATGTCACCAGACCAACCTGTATCCTTATCTTTTGTTACGAACCAAACCCATTCATCCTGGATAGCATTCATGTCATACATCATTTGCCACAAACGCTGTTGAACTTTCTTATTATTTGTTTCAGCATTTCCATCTACATCTCGGAAGTCGTCCTTATCGTATGTCTCATACAATTTATAACGAAGCGAACCATCTGTTTTCTTACATTCTAATACAGCTTTAGCAGCATCTCTGGCTAATTCCCAACGCTTCGGATCATAACCATATTCAGACTTAAATACACGTGTATCATTGGGTAAGTTTCCACCATTCCACATCGGAGTTGCAGCCATCCAGCGAACCATAGCCTTTAAGCCTAAGCAAGCTCCTTTATCAACACGTCCAAAATATTGGCCTCCGTTCCATGCATCTACCCGTGCATAAGCAGAATCAGCATCTGCACAGATCTTATCTACCATCGAATGAAATGATTCTTTTTCAAAAGTCATATCATCACCCGGATTAATTACTCGGTTTATATAAACAGCTTCACCGTATGCACGAATTAACAAATAAT
>UMLR01081200.1_pt1 | contig 14920 bp, 10 predicted proteins | sample 1966741 | NCBI WGS metagenome assembly UMLR01 (sample SAMEA4836207, study PRJEB28245) | human gut metagenome | biome: gut microbiome; material: fecal sample | place: Denmark | collected 2008 | reverse complement strand
TTAATCCGTTGTGCTTCACCACCTGAAAGAGTTGTTGCACTTTGTCCGAGTTTTATATAATCCAAGCCAATGTCATATAACGTCTGAAGACGTGTTTTTATTGTTGGAATGTTTTCAAAAAATGACAAAGCTTCCTTGACATCCATATTTAAAACATCTGAAATGTCCTTACCCTTGTATTTAACTTCAAGTGTTTCACGGTTGTATCTTTTGCCTTCGCAAACAGGACATTTAACATAAACATCCGATAAAAAATTCATTTCAATTTTATTGACGCCATCACCTTTGCAGGCTTCACATCGTCCGCCTTTGACGTTGAAACTGAAACGTCCCGGTTTGTAGCCTCTGAGTTTGGCTTCATTTGTTTTTGAGTATAAATCACGAATAAAGCTAAACACATCTGTATATGTTGCAGGGTTTGACCTTGGAGTTCTGCCGATTGGGCTTTGGTCGATATCCACAATTTTATTTATGTTCTCAAAACCTAAAATATCATCGACACCTTGTGGTTTTGGCTTGTTACCGCGAAGTTTATGAAGTGCAAACTCGTACACCAAATCTTGAAGCAAACTTGACTTGCCGCTTCCTGATACACCTGTTATGGCGACAATTTTACCCAATGGTATATCGACATCGATATTTTTCAAGTTATTAAGATGTGCATTTTTAACCTGTAAAAAGTTGCCATTGCCCACTCTTGGAGATTTATTAAACGGGATTTTCAGTTTTCCACTTAAGTATTGGCCTGTCAAAGAATCTTTTGTATTTTTTATGTCATCTAAGCTGCCTTGAGCGACAATTTTTCCACCGTTTATGCCTGCATAGGGACCTATGTCAACAATGTAGTCGGCATTTTTCATTGTATCTTCATCGTGTTCAACGACAATTAAAGTGTTGCCGAGGTTGCGAAGCTTGATAAGAGTTTTAATAAGTTTGTCGTTGTCACGTTGATGAAGCCCGATTGACGGCTCATCTAGCACATAAAGAACGCCTGACAATCCACTTCCTATTTGAGTGGCCAGACGAATACGCTGAGCTTCTCCACCTGAAAGAGTGAGCGCCATCCGTGATAAGTTAAGATACGACAAGCCGACATCTGTCAAAAATTTTAAACGATTTCTTATCTCATCCAACAATTGTTTTGCGATATTCATTTCGTAATCATCTAGTGTTAAATATAAATTTGAAATAAATTCCAAACTTTTATCAATGCTCATTTGAGTAAGTTCAAAGATGTTAACATCGTTTATTTTTACAGCAAGCGGAAATTCCTTCAATCTTGCTCCACCACAAGCTTTGCAAGGAATAAGTGTCATATATTTTTGTATTTCTTCTCGAATGTCTTCTGAGTTTGTTTCGTTATATTTATTCATGTAATAAGGCACAACACCAACAAAAGCTGTGTTTCTTGTGTCATATCCGTCACGTGCAAAGCTTTGGTAATACAACCTGACTTTTTCGCCTTTTGAACCATATAGGATTATATTTTGTTGTTCCTTAGACAATTCTTCAAATGGTTTATCCATATTTATATTAAAGTGATTGCATACACAAGTTAAAACATCTGTATAATAAGGGTTTCCTGTTTTTGCCCAGGGATAAATGGCTCCTTGTCGGATAGTTTTGGTTTTATCGGGAACTATTAAATTTTCATCGATTTGGAAATGTGCACCTAAACCATTACAGCTTTCACAAGCTCCATAAGGCGCATTAAAACTGAATATTCTTGGATTTAGTTCCTCAAAACTTAAGTTGCATTTTGGGCAAGCCAATTTTTCTGAGAATATTATTTCTCGCTTTTCGTCAACTACATCAACGATAACAAGTCCTTTTGCTTTTTGCAAAGCAAGCTCAACGCTTTGGGTTATACGGCTTTTAGCCTCTTTTTTGACAACTACCCTATCAACAATTATGCTTATTGTATGTTTCTTTGTTTTTTCAAGCTTAACATCATCTTCATCAAGCAGGTATGTTTCATTGTCTATTTTGACTCTTAAAAAACCTTCGTCTTTTAATTCTTTAAGAAGGTTAGTAAACTCGCCTTTTTTTCCTTTCACTATTGGCGATATAATTTGTAATTTAGAATTTTGTGGCAAATCCATAATTTGATTGACAATTTCATCAATTGTTTGCGGACGAATAGGGTCACCACATTTTGGACAAAACGGGTGTCCGATACGAGCATACAAAAGTCGTAAATAATCATAAATTTCAGTAATTGTGCCAACTGTACTTCTCGGGTTGTTACTTGTGGATTTCTGGTCGATAGATATGGCAGGTGAAAGACCATCGATTGATTCGACATCAGGTTTATCCATTTGACCTAAAAATTGACGAGCATATGTTGATAAGCTTTCAATATAACGACGCTGACCTTCTGCAAAAATCGTGTCAAAAGCCAATGAACTTTTTCCCGAACCTGAAACACCGGTAAAAACGATAAGCTTGTCTTTTGGTATATTCAAACTAATGCTTTTTAAATTGTTTTCTTTGGCATTAACTATTTTTATTTCATTATTCATTTTCTTTAATATCCACAACAATAAACATTTATATTATTAATTATACATTATTAAAAAATTGTTGACGAATATTGTTTTTTAATAATTTTGTTGCAAATTTACGAGGCGGCAGCCGACATTATATCAATTAAAAATCGCAAATTTGTCGGCTGCCGCCTCGAGAACCTTGCATTTATTATACAAAATTTGGCAAATCACCTTTGACTTCTGCTATTTCGTCACTTCCAAGTTCAAAAGTTGAGTGAAGAACTTGTATAGCTTTTTTTGCATCAGACTTGTTGACTAAACAACTGATTTTAATTTCACTTGTTGAAATCATTTTTATGTTAATGTCGGCTTTAGCAAGTGCGTTAAACATAGAAGAAGCAATTCCTGGGTGGTCAATCATTCCTGCTCCGACGATTGACACTTTTGCAATATCATCATCAACAAAAATATTACTTGCATTCAACTCTTTTTTCACATTTTCAAGAATATCCAAAGTGTTTTTCAAATCGTTTTCATCAACAGTGAAGGCGATGTCGTTAGTGTTAAGATTATGTCGAGCATAAGATTGTATAATCATATCAACGCTTATATTGCTTTTGGCAAGGTTTTGAAAGACTTTTCCGGCATTGCCAGGTTGGTCGGGAACATCACAAATTACAATTCTAACTTGAGTTGTATCAGCAGCTACACCAGTTACGTTTTTATTAATTTCCATTTCATTAACCCCTATAATATATGTTCCTAAGTTTTCTAATTTGAAAGTGCTGCGAACGCGAAGCGGCACATTGTAAACTTTTGCTGTTTCAACAGCGCGAGGGTGAAGAACATTTGCGCCGGTTCTTGCCAATTCAAGCATTTCTTCATATGAGACTGTTTCCAAACGGCTTGCATTTGGCACAATACGTGGGTCAGTAGTGTAAACACCTTCAACATCAGTGTAAATATCGCACCTGTCTGCTTTTAAACTTGCAGCAATGGCAACAGCTGATGTATCTGAACCTCCACGACCAAGCGTTGTGATTTCACCATCTTCTGTAACACCTTGAAAACCTGCAACAACTATAATTTTTCCTTCATCTAAAATTTTATTCAGTTTGTCGGTTTTTATATCAATAATTCGTGCAGTTGAGTGAACATTTTCTGTTATTATACCAACTTGAGAGGCATTTAAGCTTATGGCTTCATATCCCTCTTCTTGTATAGCCATTGTTAATAAGGCTATTGAAACCTGTTCGCCGGTTGACAAAAGCATGTCCATTTCACGTTTGCTCGGATTTTTTGAGATTTCACTTGATAATTTTACCAAATAATCTGTTGTATGGCCCATTGCAGAAACAATAACCACAACATTATTTCCGTTGTTTTTTTCTTTTATTACTGCTTTTGCTACATTCTTTATTTTGTCAGTGTCAGCTAATGATGTTCCGCCAAATTTTTGAACTACAATTCCCACTTTTTTCGCCTCATTCATTTGTTTTAAATTTGCAAATATTATTATCCTTTATTTTGTAATAATAATCAAGTATTTTTAAATTTTTATTAACTTTTTTTGAGTTTCATAATCGTTTTCACCTAAAATAGATTTGACTTCTTCAAGAAAATTGTTTGCGTCATCGTTTTTACCCAAACTTTTTAAAACTCTCAATTTGCCAAATATAGCTTCTTTGTGCAACTTATTTATACTTAAAACTTCTTCATATTTTTCAACAGCAAACTTTGGATGATTTATATTTTCAAATATTTTGCCATATAAATAACAAACTTCTTCATCTTTCTTATTAATTTTATAAGCTTTTTTTATATACTTTAAAGCCGTTTCAAATTCGTTTTTATAAATATATATTTTGGCAATTTCTTTTAAACTTTTAATATCATTTGGCATTTTGTCCAAACTTTTATTGTAATAAACAATTGCATTATCCAAATCATGCTTTAAAAAATATGCACTTGCTATATGGTTTTCAACGTTTATTGTATTGTCGGTCAATTTTAAAATAGAATTTAACAAGTCTATCGCCCTATCATACTTTTGCATATTTATAGAAAGTAATCCCATGTTAATAGTTGTGTTTATGTCGTTTGGATTGATTTCATGCACTTTCTCAAAAGAATTATATGCTTCATCCAAATTTCCTTTTTCCAAATTCAAACAAGCAAGATAATAATGCGCACCTGCACAATTTTCATCTTTTTCAATAATCTCATTTAGATAATTATTCGCTTTATCATAATCTTTATTTTTTATCAAAACTTTTGAATAAGAAATGTAAAATTCATTTCCTAAATCCTCTTTAAATTCTTTTAAAGCCGTTTCATAAACATTTAACGATTCATCTATTTTGTTTAGTTCACTCAAACTTTCAGCTATTATCACAAAACTTTGAACATTTTTATTAACCTTTAAAAACATATTTGCAAAGTATATTGCCTCATCGTATTTTTTTGTTTTTAAAGCACAATAAGAAATAATATTTATAGCATCAAAATGGTTTGGTGAAACATTCAAAAGCATTTTTAAATTCTGATAAGCACTTTTAAAAAGCCCAATTTCAGCTTGTGTTACGCTTAGTAAGAAAAGAGCAACAGTGTTTTCATTGTCATATTGATAAGACAAATTGAAACATTCAATCGCATCTGAGGGTTTATTCAGCTGCAAAAAGGTAATGCCCCATTTTAAATACAAAAGCGGATTTTTAGGGTTGAGTTTTTTAGCTTTTTCATAAAACATAAAAGCTTTATCATAATCACCGTTTTCGCTCAATGTAAAACCAAGCAAAATATATGGTTTAGGGTTAGTTTTGTCAATATCAATGGCATCATAAAAGTTTTTAATTGCTTCATCATAATTTCCTGCTTGCAGATTTGATATTCCATAGTTTATATGCGCATTAGAACAAGCATTTGCCATATTTGATGATGTTTTAAAAGTTTCATATGCCATTTTGTATTCGCCAAGTTCTGTTAAAGCTATTCCTAAATTAACGAAAGAATATGATGGCAAAAAGACTTTGTTTGAAGCATTTTCATAAAATTTTACAGAATTGTCAAGTTTGCTTATTTTATTTAAAAAGTTTTTAACAAAATTTTTCATTGTGCAACATAACCTCATCAACCACTTTTCGAAAAGCACCAGAACCGTTTTCATCTTTTTCAACAATTTGTATGTCTTGAACATCTTTGACTTTGTAATTTGCCGTGTCAACAGTAATTTTATTTGAAACATAATTCAAGCACTCAATGTCATTTATGTCATCGCCAATATAAACAACATTGTTAAGATTTATATCAAAGTCTTTAACAATATTTTTCAAAACAGTCAATTTATCTCGTATTCCTTCATAAACAAGAATTTTGGGAAATTTGTTTTTTAAATATGAAATTGCACCACTTTTTTCACCTGAAATTATTGCAAAATTTATCTCATTTTTTAAAAGTATAGAAATTCCCATCACATCAGAAAAATTTATTTTTTTGTAAGACGAAAACTTTTCATCATCATTTATATAAATTGAGCCATCAGTAAATATACCGTCAAAATCGGAAATTACAAAATTTATTTTACCTTTAAAATTTAATTTGTTAGACATTGACAGTAGTTTTCCTGCGAAGTTTTTTTATTATAGGCAATTCAGAAGTATAAACTTTTTTGACCCCATCACCGGACACGATGGGCACTTGACGAATATCACGAACAAGTCGATACAACCCTTGAGGTTCAAGACTTGCGACTTGGTCACTTCCAAACATTGTTCTATCAAGGGTAATATGGCGTTCGACGCTCACTGCTCCATAGGCAACCGCCAAAACACTTGGCATTACCCCACGTTCATGACCGGAATATCCAATAGGACAATTATAACGTTCTTTTAATTCTTTTATTACATTTAAATTAATTTCATTTAAATCCGTTGGATAAGTTGAAGTGGTATGGTATAAAACAAGGTTATCGTCGCCTAAAATGCTTATAGCATGGTCAATTTGAGCCAAGCTTGACATTCCGGTTGAAAGCAAAACAGGCCTTTTTTTGCTTTTTATGTATTTCAGCAAATCATCATCAGTTAAAGAAGCCGAAGCAACCTTATAGCAAGGTACATCAAATTGTTCAATAAAATCAACCGAACCTTCATCCCAACAAGAAGCAAACCAAAGTATATCTCGTTCTTTACAATATCGATCGATTTCACAATATGAGTCAAAATCCAATTCAAGACCTTCTTTTAATTGCCTGTTTGTTGTTCCGAAAATGCTTTCACGAGGCATGTCTAGTTCTTCTTTTGTATAAACAACATCAATAGTTCGTTTTTGAAACTTAACAGCATCGCACCCCATTGTTTTGGCAACATCTATCATCTTTTTTGCTATATCAACCGACCCATTATGATTTATACCTATTTCAGCTATTATAAAACAAGGCTCATTTGCACCTATGACTTTATTTGCTATTTTAACTTTTTTCTCTTCCATTAATATGCTATTCCTCAAATTATAAATATTTATTACAAATACGAATAAGCTCGTTCAAATCGTCTTTTGTTGGTTCTTTTTCTTCTTCTTTCTTTATTTCATTGACTTGTTTTTTTTCAACATTGTTGTTACAAACAACTTCATCTGGACTTAACTCTTTAATCAATGAGATATTTTGTTCACACACTCCCAAAAGCAAAGTCTTACCGTTAATTTCAACGATACACAAACTTTTGTTACTTCCCAAAGGCAAAGATGATATTATATTCAACTTATTTTTATCAATCAGTTCATCTTTTGTGTTATTTATTTTTTTCGAAGTAACATTTGTCAATTTTCTGTAAATGTACGCACTTAAATAAATCAAGCCAATAACAAGAGCAAGTGACAAAAAAGCTTGAATGATATATGTCACATCAGGACTTAGAATTATGTTTTTGATTATTAATTTTATTTTAGTCACACTTAAAACATCTACCATATAAGCTTTATTTTAACATATAAAAGCAATAATATACAACAGATTTTTTAGTGTGTTGCCATACAAGTTTTACATTTTAAATTTAAAATGCTTTTGGCTTTTTCAAGTTGCGGATCTTTATGGTTAAGGTGGTCTTTATAAGTATATTCAATTTTGTAATCAGGTACAATGCCTACTTTATTAATATCAGTTCCTTTTGGAGTTAAATATTTTGCAATTGTCAAATTCAACCCTGTTCTGTTTGGAAGCGGATATATTTTTTGAATCATACCTTTGCCATAAGTTTTTTGCCCTACTAAAGTTGCAATGCCATAATCGCTTAAAGCACCGGACAAAATTTCAGAGGCACTTGCGGTTGCCCCATCGACCAAAATAACAGTTGGTTTATCAATAACCATGGCTTGTCTTTGAGCATTAAGTGGCATAATTGAGCCATTTCTGTCAACAACAGACACAATTTCTCCATTTGGAATAAACAAACTTGCAATAAGTAAAGCATTTGGCAAAAGCCCACCTGTGTTGCCACGCAAATCGATGATTAAGCCTTTTGAATTTTTTGTTTGTTCAAGGGCTTGCAAAAAATGTTCTGCCACATTCACACCAATGAAACTTGAAATCTTGATATATCCTATATCATTGTTAACTATTTCGCTTTCAACGCTTTGAATTTCAATTTCTCGTCTTTGAATGTTATATGATATTTTCTTTTTGTCACGTAAAAACTCAACCCCAACAACACTTCCAATAGGGCCTCGGATAAGTTTTGAAACATCAGACAAATCCAGCCCATGAACATCTTTACCATTGACTTTTGTCAAAATGTCACCGGGTTTTATTCCTGCTTTATTGGCAGGTGTATTCTTTAAAACATCAAGTATCACAATTTTTCCCGAAATTGATGAAATTGTAACGCCAATGCCTGTTATTTTTGCATCAATTTCTTCATTTTGAGATTTGAACTCATCCTCACTCATAAATCGTGAATATTGGTCGTTTAAACTTGCAAGCATTGTGTTTATAGCAACATATGCATCTTCTTGAGTTTTTATCTTGTCAATATAACGACTTCTCCAACGGTACCAATCTTGTTTGTTTAAAGTCGGGTCGTAATATTTTGATTTTACCAAGCGCCAAGTGCTTAAATATAAACGTTTTGGGTTGTATCTGGCATTATTTACAAGTTCACTTGCATTAATAGTTTTTTCATTTGAAAGTTGAAAATTGTTCTTTGTTCCAAAATAATTTATAAGCAAAATTGTTAATATTGCAATTATTCCAAAATAAATAATCCTTTTTATCATTTTTTATACAAGCTCCAACCTTCCGCTATAGTATTTATTATAACTATATTTAATAACGAAAACTATATTAATACAACACATATTTAGTTATACTAAAAACTAGTATTAAAATGTTTAAAATAATAAATAAAATATTATAAATAAAATTTAAATTCCACCATTCATAAGCGATATGGCATTATTAATTGCATTTTGAGAAGTTTGCAAAACATACTCTGTTTGTGGATTTATTTGATATGTTTTCACTTGTCGATATGGTGACGGAATATAATTACGTTCAACGTTGTTTATACTGTGGGCATTTATAGGCGTTTTGACAAACTCGTCAGTTTTAGTCGAATTTTCAAAAAAACTTTTTGGAAATGGTGAAGGAATATAAGACCGTTTTGGTGTATATGTTTCACCATTGCTATTATTATTATTAAAATTTATATTATTTGTATTAAGCATAGGCAACGTTTTGATTTTGACCTTGTGTTGTATATGAACTCATTCTTTGAAGTGAGGCAATTCTGTTTTGTTGTTTTTGAAATTCAGCTTGTTTTTTCTTTTCATCTGCCTCATCCAACATTGCGACAAGCAAAGATAAGTCTTTATCTATGGCTTTTTGCAATTCAGGGCTTTTTTGAATAAGTTCTCTTAATTCAGGATGTTGAGATAATCTGCCTGCAAGTTCTTCAATAATAACTTTGTTTTCATGTATTCTTTGTTGTTCTTCCATTAATGCATCTCTTTGAGCAATTTCCGATCTATCTTTTGGTTTACCAAACAATTTGTGAGGGATGTATTCAAGGAATTTTGTTTTCTTATCATCAATAACATACATACCAACAAGACCTCTTCCCAAACCACCTATAAATCCAGGAATTGTGTATGTGAAGAATTTTTTAATGGCTCCCAAAAATCCTGTTTCAACAGGTCTTACCCGACCACGTCCCCAGTGACATATATGACCGATCCATTTTATCGGATATTCATACCATTTCAAAGCACCTTTTTCAAGTTTTTGCAACGCTTTTAAATTTTGATGTGCTTCTGCAAGAGTTTGACCACCAATTTGCCATTTTCCGATAGATTTGCTTGCTGTTGCATTGAATTTTTCACCATTAAAAATAGTATTGTTTATATAATTTGTTTGATTTTGAAGTGCTTGAAATTGTTCTGCAGACATTCCTATGCCGCGAAGAGATGCAAATTTGTTTATGACTTTTGTTGAAAAACCTAATGTTATCAAGGAACCTATTTCACGGAAAGCACTTTCTGCAAGCACTTTACCACGGTCTTCTTTGTCTGCCGTAACTGTATCTTCAATAACAGAGCTCAATGCATAAGCCTGAATCGCCATTGAACCAAACCAACCTGCAGTGTTATTAAATATAGCTTCTGTTGCAAATAGTCCTGTTTTTGCAAGTCCTTTGCCTAATTTAGTTTTTGCAATGTTATCTGCACCTTGAATTACGTCCAATTTGTGAATAGCTGTGTCAAAATTACATTTGCGACCTGTTAACCAATGCACAAAACCGTTCCACAAACAAAATATTTTTTGAGGTAAAGTTGTTGCTTCCTTTAAATACTCCATTCCTTTGTTTGTGCTTAACGAACCATAACACCATTTACCTTTCAAGTTTTGATCTTTATATATTTTACGAATTAGGTTTGAAAAATCATCTCTGGCATTTTCTACACCATTAGCCGCTTTTGAAATTAGATCTTGAACATCTAAATACTTACCACCACACAAACTCTTAAAGGTTTCTTCAACAGCCTTTTCGTAATGAATGCTCCAAGGTTTACCGTTTTGTGAAAAAACTCGGCCATCACTTTTTCCCGAAAATGGGTTTATTAAAAATACATCATTAATTTCATTTATGTATTGATAGGATACACCTCCCTCCATTGTTTTTGCCAAAGAAAATGTTGCATGGCTTTCTTTTCCCGGATCTACAAAACAACTAAAGAACTTGTTGTTTTTTGCCCAATTTGAAACTTTTGTTTTCATATTAGAATAGCCGGAAGAAACATTATGGGTAAATCTCTTAAACCATTTGCATTTTTTTCCAAGCCAATCTATTGCTTTTGTAAAACCATTGGTAATCGCATCACCAATAGAACCAAGGACTGTTAAATATGTTTTTTTACCTTCACCACTTTTGGAAAAATGTCTTTCAAGTCCCTTGCCTGTAAGCCACAGAATACCAAATGTCAAAACACACACGCCAAATTTAAATGCCGGGTTTTTAAACAATTTTTTTAAACGTTTATTATTTTCAGAATTTTCAATTTTTTGAACACCTTTTTGTTTTATATGTTCAATTTTTTGTTCTCGTTCGTAACGTTTCTTATCAGATGAATTATCATACGAAGTTGAATAATTTGTGTTTGTACCTATCCCCGAATAACTTACAGAAGTCATAACCAACTACACCTTATACTTTAATTCTACTATATAATAAATAAAGTATTTTTGTGTAAATTAATTGCTAAAATTTATATAAGGCAGTTAACAAAAGTTAACAAAACGCTAATCAAGATAAAAAACAGTAACAACTTTATGTGATTCTTCAGCATGTTCAATGGCTTTGTGAAGAGTTGAAGATGTGTGTGAGAGGAAGCATATAAGTTGTTGGCAATCGTCAATAATTTCACGGTTACAAATGCGAGAAGCATCTGCAAGAGTCATCATGGCCCTATCGGCATGTTCGATGATGTTAGGAACGCCAATGAGTTGATCTTGAACATCGGATGGTTGTTGCCCAATTGTTTGTGGCAAAATAACTTTTAAACGGCTTGGATTGGATTTCATTGCGCCACGAATGACAGCTGCATTTGTTCCGCTTGAACCACCAGAAGTAATTATGGAATTTCCTTGACGAATCAAAGCTGTGGCAAGCATTTCAATGATTTGTTGATGGGTGATGGTAAGATTACGGCTTCCGATGATTGCAATTTTTTTTGCTTGTTGTTGAATAGTTGCAAGTTCTGCAGCAAGTTCATCAACAGTGTTGGCATCTTCTTGAGAAACCTTATCTAAATCACTAATCGGTACCATTATCGAGGGTTTATTTTCTTTCTCATCAGCCATATGTTTGTTCCTATCCTTTTTTCTTTTGTTTTAAAATCTAACTAAATATTTTTTTATACTATAATATAATATATATTAAAATACTATTTTGGGAAATTGTCAATGGAAAATATAATAAATACATTAAATTTAGAGCAAAAACAGGCTGTAAACCAATGTTTTGGCACCATGCTTATATTGGCAGGAGCAGGAAGTGGCAAAACTCGCGTTTTGACAACAAGGATTGCCAATTTGGTTAGCAATGGCGCGAATCCGTATTCCATAATGGCTGTAACTTTTACTAATAAAGCAGCTAAAGAAATGCGAGAACGATTGGGCAAAATTCTTGGTGACAATGTCGTTAAAAAGATGTGGGTTGGCACTTTTCACAGCATTTGCGGACGTATTCTCAGATACGATATTGACAAATACAAAACAGAAGAAGGGCAAAGCTGGGACAGCAATTTCGTTATTTATGACGAAACGGATTCTAATACAATAATTAAAAATGCAATCAAAAAATTAAATTTGGATGACAAAATTTATGCTCCAAAACTTGTTAAAACAGTAATTTCAAATGCAAAAAATAAAATGCAAAATGCTTATGCTTTTCAAACAAAAGCACGTGATTATAAAAGTGAAAAAATAGCTTCAATTTATGAAGAATACGAAAAAGAACTTATTTTAAACAATGCTCTTGATTTTGACGACATGCTCCTTATTACTGTTAAGTTGCTTGAAAACAACCCGGAAGTTCGTGAAAAATATTTTTCACGTTTTACTCATATTTTGGTGGATGAGTTTCAGGATACAAACCCATCACAATACTCTTTAATAAAAAGCATTTATACAAACAACTTGTCAGAAGCTGAACTTGAAAACAGAAGTCTTTGTGTTGTCGGCGATGTTGACCAATCTATTTATAGTTGGCGAGGTGCGGATTTTAGAATTATTTTAAATTTCCAAAATGATTTTCGCAATACAACTTTAATAAAATTAGAGCAAAATTATCGTTCTGTTGCAACTATTTTGGAAGCTGCAAATTATGTCATCCTGAACAACTCTCAACGTATTGATAAAAATTTATATTCCAATATGGGAAAAGGCGAGAAAATAGAGCATTATGAGGCCATTAATGAATCAAACGAAGCGAATTATATCGCTTCAAAAATCGAAAGTCTGAAAACGGATGACAAAAGTTGGGAAGATTTTGCAATTTTATATCGAACTAATTCACAATCCCGTGCCATTGAAGAGGCTTTAATAGCAAAAGGTTTGCCATACAAAATGGTTGGTGGATTGAAATTCTATGACCGAAAAGAAATAAAAGATATTATTGCATATTTAAAACTTATTTATAATCCAAACGACGGACAAAGTTTGAAACGTATTATAAATGTCCCTAAGCGTGGCATTGGAGCAACAACTGTAAAAAAACTTGAAACCATTGCTCAAAGTCAGGATTTATCCTTATTTAATATTATAACAAATATTGATGAATATGACGAGTTTAACAGTTCGACAAAGTTAAAGTTACATGACTTTGCAAACACTATTTTGAAACTTATTGATTTTTCAAAAGTAACCCTTGAATTAAATGAAGTGATAGGTTTTATTATTGAACAAAGCGGATATTTAAAAGAATTAAAAGAAGATGAAAATAAAATTGAAGCTCAAAGCAGAATTGAAAACCTTCAAGAACTTATAAATGTGGCAAAATCGTTTGAACCGCAGGAAGATGACAATCTTTTGGGTGAATTTCTTTCTCAGGTTGCACTTGTGAGTGATTTGGACAGCGTGAAAAATGAAAATGAAAACGATGAAAGCATCACCCTTATGACCCTTCATAGTGCAAAAGGACTTGAATTTGACACTGTTTTCATTGCAGGCATGGATGAGGGTATATTCCCTCACAGCAGATCTTTAAACGACAATTCAGAAATGGAAGAAGAACGCCGCCTTATGTATGTTGGAATAACACGCGCAAAACAGAAATTGTTTTTGACAAATGCAAAAAGCCGTCAAATGTGGGGTGAGTGCCATTTTTATAACCCAAGCAGGTTTTTCAACGAAATACCTCAACATTTGATTGAAAACAAAAATCAACAACCCAACCAAATGAATGCATACACAAAAACAAATGAAAACACATTTAAAAGTGCTGTTGACAAAATAAAATCAACCAATAGTTTTGGAAAATCTTTTGTCGCGCCAAATAGTGTGAAAAGTAAAACTGTTTTTGTAAAAAAATCAAATCAACCGTCAAATGCATATTATTCTTCTTCAACTTCTCAAATGTCAAAAGGAACATTTGGAAAAAGTTTTGTGGCACCTGTAAAACGACAAGAAATTCAACAAAAAGTAAAATTAAAAAAAGAAGCTGATGAAGCCAAAATAAAAGATATTTTAGAAAATAATCCAATAAAAAAAATGCTTGAACAAAAACGTCAAATGGAAGCAAATGGCATAAAAAATCAAACTGTTTCAAAATTTAATAAAGGTGATAGAGTTTTTCACCCACAGTTTGGAATTGGAACAATCAATGACATAATTAGCGAAAATCAAGGAAGCGACATTTATATGATTGATTTTGGAAAACTTGGTCAAAAAGCTGTTGATTCAAATGTAGCAAACTTAAAACGGTTTTAAAAAGCTAAAGATAAAAAAATCAGCATTTGTACATAAATTGATGAGATTTTGGTCAAGATTTTGGCGGATATTATTACCTAAATGGGGAAGCAAAGCTTCCCCATTTAACCCCCAACACATTTTATATACAATTCCACAGGGTCGCAAAAGCTTGAAAACAAAAAGGCTGGGAATGAAAGCAATAATGGCAACCCATACGCAGACGCGAACAATTATCACTTAACTAAACAACATCAGGCAGCCGTCTGTTTGAGTGCGTAGCACGAGTTAAGGCTTTCTTGGATTTCCTTCTCGCTAAAAACCCTCCGCCTGCCGTCCTTTGGGCTTGTCGGCTCCGGTTTTTCGCTCCCCTGCACCCCCTCAAACATTCTCAACTAAAATGTGGGGTAAACGGAGCCAAAAAAATGAGTTAACATTCCACAGGGTTGCAAGGGGGCTTTAGCCCCCTTGCATA
>UMLR01067518.1_pt1 | contig 14955 bp, 18 predicted proteins | sample 1966741 | NCBI WGS metagenome assembly UMLR01 (sample SAMEA4836207, study PRJEB28245) | human gut metagenome | biome: gut microbiome; material: fecal sample | place: Denmark | collected 2008 | reverse complement strand
CTCCGATAATAGCAAGTTATTCTGCATCTTTGGGAGAAACTATTCATCTGTTTCAGGTGCAATATCACCATAGGGGATTTTTTCATCCCCGCGCAGGATAAACACACCCGCGTCCCCATATTCACTGATGTAGCGCCTGACGATGACGTCGACGAACTTCTCGTCCAACTCGATGCCGTAACAGATACGGCCCGTCTGCTGGCAGGCCATGAGCGTAGAACCGGAACCGAGGAACGGGTCCAGGATGATGCAGTGGCTCATGGATGAATTCTGTATAGGGTACGCCATCAGGGCTATAGGCTTCATGGTGGGATGCTCTTTGCTGGCTTTCGGCCGGTCATATTCCCAGATGGTCGTCTGCTTGCGGTCGGAATACCATTGATGCCTGCCGTTCAGCTTCCAGCCAAAAAGACACGGCTCGTGCTGCCATTGGTACGGGCTACGTCCCAGTACCAGGGCGTTCTTCTTCCAGATGCAGCAGCCGGACAGGTAAAAGCCTGCGTCCTTGAATGCCTTGCGGAAGTTCAGCCCCTGGGTATCTGCGTGGAATACATAGATGGAAGCATCCTGCTCCATGTTCTGCTCCATGTTGACGAAGGCCGCGAAAAGGAACTGGTAGAACTTGTCATCCGGCATATTGTCGTTCTTGATCTTGCCGGCCGTTTCTTCCACGTCGACGTTATACGGCGGATCCGTCAGCACCATGTTGGCCTTCTTCCCCGCCATCAGCCGTTCATAGGTTTCCGGCAGCGTCGCATCGCCACAGATGACGCGGTGGTCACCCAGGAACCAGATATCTCCCGCCCGGGCGACGGTCGGCTTTGCCAGTTCGCCATCGACATCAAAGTCATCTTCCTTGATTTTCTTGTTGTACACTTTCGAGAAGAGCTGCTCGACTTCCGGTGCTTCAAAGCCCGTCAGGTCGACGTTGAAGTCGACGCTCTGCAAATCGACGATGAGGTCGGCCAGGAGCTGATCGTTCCAGGCACCTGTGATTTTGTTGAGCGCAATGTTGAGCGCCTTGACCTTATGCTCATCCTCGATATGGACAACGACACACTGGACTTCTTCGTAGCCCAGATTCTTGAGAACTGTCAGACGCTGATGTCCGCCGATGACCGTCATGTCGTAATTGACGATGATGGGTTCTACGTAGCCGAACTTCTCGATGGACTTCTTGATTTTCTCGTATTCCTTGTCCCCTGGCTTCAGCTGCTTCCTGGGGTTATATGCCGCAGGCTTCAGCTGGCCGATGGGCAGCATCTTCCATTCCATATCCGATGTCTTCACACGCTTGCTCCTCTCTGAAGGTGGCCGCTACCGCTCTGCCGTAACCGGCGAGGTGGTGCCACCTGCAATAATTCCGTACGCTGTCCCGTGACAGCTTGGTCTTCCTGGCGATGGCTTTGTAGCCCATCCCCTGCTTCCGCATGGCTTCTATCTGCCGACGCTGGCAGTCGTTCATGACAGGCTCCTTTCACACAACAAAAAAGCTCCGGGCCAAATAGCCTGGAGCAGATGATTCGATTTTAGATGCCGGGTATCCCCCCTTATGAATTTCGCGTTTTTTCACGTTTGAGGGGGCGGCGGTCATGGACGGAAGGGTCACAGAGATTTGCATCCCCCCGCCCTACGGACGGATTCAGTACTTGTACTCGATGTTCCGGTCTTCGGTCATCGTCTTATGGTCATGGCAGCTCTTGCAAAGGGGCTGCCAGTTCGTTTCGTCCCAGAACAGTTTCTCATCACCGCGATGCGGTTTGATATGGTCAACGACCGTTGCCGGGACGAGACGGCCTTTTGCTTTGCAGCGGATGCACCAGGGATGACGTTTCAGGAAAAACTTCCTGGCTTTCTGCCACTCTCTCCCGTAGCCACGCAGCACCGCGTTCTTCCGTTCCCCCTGGCACTGCTGTTCATGTTCGTCACAATATTTTCTCCCATACGGCACCAACCTTGGGCAGCCCGGATATTTGCAGGGCGTATTCGGTCTTCTGGGCATTTACATCATCTCCGGCATCAAAAAAGGACCGATGGCGTTCAAACCTCGGTCCTTCATTCTTTTCTTGCTGATTATAGTATATCTTACAGAAGCCTGTGACATCAAGTGCTGCTTTAGTGACATTCAGTGACATTCGCCAGAAATCTCGATGTGTTTCAGGGCTTCGTCATGCAGCCGGTACACCTGGCGGATATGAAGTCCGAGAGTATCGGCAATGGATGCCCAGTCTTTAAAGGCCAAGTAGCGGAGTTCCAAGACGACCCGTTCCCGGGCATCTGGCACTCGGCTGACAGCCTTCATGATGTCTGCCTTGAGTTCGACCAGGACGTCGATGGCTTCATCCACTTCCTGTTCCATATCCATCATACGGGCGATGGTTTCTTCCAGACGGTGCGGATTGGGTGTCCCGCTTGGCGGCACCGGGCTGAGTGTCGATGACGCCTTGATAGCCAGCTGCCGCAAAGACGATACCTGCTCCAGCTTGCTGTCTATCTGTATGTTGATGTTCCGTGCCTGTTCCAGGTACGCCTTAGCTTCCATACGCTTTTCTTCTCCTTCTGTTTCCTGCTTCATAGTATACCCCCATTTCCTGTTTCCGTCATGCCCAAGTCAGCCTTTACGGCATCAATCAAAGCCTCCTGGGTTCCGTCTTTGTGTTTCAAGACGTTCAGGATGCGCTCGTCAATCGTGTCCTTGGCTACGATGTGCTGTATGATGACAGTGCGGCTTTGCTGCCCCTGCCGCCAGAGCCGGGCGTTGGTCTGCTGGTACAGCTCCAGGCTCCAGGTCAGGCCGAACCAGATCAGGATGGAACCGCCTTGCTGCAGGTTCAGGCCGTGTCCGGCAGAAGCTGGATGGATGAGGGCCACAGGAATCTTTCCTGCGTTCCAGTCGGCGAAATCCTGCGGCTCCTTCAGTTCCCTGGCTTCCATCCGCTCCCGGATGCGGTCCTTATCGTGCTTGAACCAGTACGCCACCAGGACAGACTTCCCGTTGGCACTTTCTACCAGGTCTTCCAGGGCCTCCAGTTTCCGGTCATGGATGGTCACCACATCCTTGTCGTCTGTATAAATGGCACCGTTCGCCATCTGCGAAAGCTTCAGGGTAAGCGACGCGGCATTGGCAGAGGTGACCTCGCCGCCTGGAAGCTTCAGTACCAGGGACTTCTTCAGTTCGTCATACCGTTCCTTCTCCTTTTCACTCAGTCTGACTTCCTTCGCTACGCTCACCAGTTCCGGCATCTCCAGATAATCTGTTGCCTTCATGGACACAGTGATGTCGGCAATCTGGTGATAGATGGCTTCTTCCGCTCCCGGCAGTGGCTTGTAGGAATACACCACCATGCCGTTGCGTTTGTCCGGCTGGAAGTAGAGGTTCCGGTACTGGCTGATATATCTTCCCAGCCGCTCTCCCATATCCAGGATGCGGAACTCAGCCCAGAGGTCCATCAAGCCATTGCCGCTGGGCGTCCCTGTAAGGCCGACGATGCGTTTCACTTTAGGACGCAAGGCCTTCATGGCACGGAACCGCTTCGACTGATGGTTCTTGAAACTCGACAGCTCGTCCAGAACGACCATATCGAAATCCAGGCGGCTGTTCTCATAGAGCCAGGCCAGGTTCTCGCGGTTCACGATATAGATATCCGCATCCTGCTGCAAAGCCCGCCGCCGTTCTGCCACGGTTCCCACGACCACACTGCAGGTCAGCTCTTTCAGGTGATTCCACTTCCTGAGTTCATCCGGCCAGGTGTCTCTCGCCACCCGCAGCGGAGCTACCACCAGCACCCGCTTAACTTCAAAGGCGTCATACATGAGGTCACGGATGGCCGTCAGCGTTGTCACCGTCTTGCCAAGGCCCATATCCAGGAACAGGGCTATAATGGGATGGGACTTGATGTATTCGATGGCATATTTCTGATAATCATGCGGCACGAACTTCATCCGGCATCATCTCCTTCCATAACTTCCTTCAATATCATGAGGATATCACTGGCCGCATCCAGGACGAACACCCGGAAGCCAAGTTTCCTCAGCATCTCATGCCGTTTTATTTGCAGCGGACGCGGTTTTTTGCCCGGGGCCTTCACTTCCACAAAAGCTACCTTCCCATCAGGGAGAAGGATCAGGCGGTCTGGCATACCACTATAGGATGGCGATACGAACTTCAGTGCCATGCCGCCGCACCGCCTGACTTCCATCATCAGTTTCTGTTCGATTCTTTTTTCACGCATTGCTGTCTCCTTATTTAAAAGGGTGCAGGTCTCGAAAGTCTTTACCTAAACCTCTTATATAGGTATATATTTTTTATCCCTTATAGGACTTTTTATAGAGAGGTACACCGACCTGCACCTTTATGTTTCAGTCTAAGAAATCCTGTCCTTCTTTCAGTTTCAAACCATAGACAAGGATTCCTTTTTTCGTCTTCCGGCGGGTATACCCGGCTTTTTCCAGATTTCCATAGAAGTCCGATGTACTTCTGATGTATTCGCCGCTTTGCATACAGATGACCCGGTACTGCTGATACAGTTTCCCGGACTTTTCTGTGAATGACGGGTCAATGTCGCAGTGGTCTTCGAGGAATTGCCCCAGCCAGTCATTGTCCTCACGGTATTTTTCCACAGCATCCCGCACGGCCTGGGGCTCATCAATTTTGAAACCTTTCCGGATAGCCGATTCCGCCCCCTCAATGATCCACTTCATGATGGCAGGCCCCGCATGATTGAAAAGATAGTCTGAATAGTTTTTGATGTCAGACTTCCCCGTAATCTTGGCGTTAAACGGAATGACAATCAGCCTGCGCCATGTCCCGTCATCATTAGCTGAAACCTTGGGCAGGTAGTTGGTGTACAGAACCAGCGTATGAGAGGGGACGAAATGGAACGGGTCCTTGTATTTCTTTTCCGCCTCGATGGGGTCAACCGAACAAATCTGCTTGACCATGCCGGTGTTTAACCGCTGCCCTTCTTCCAGCTCCGATGCGATGATGAGCCGCTTGCCTTTGAGTTCCGCCATTTCCGGTTTCACATTCCGCTTGCAGCTCATGGTCAGGGCATCCGCCGAAATTTTCCCGGAGTAAGTGCCAAGCACCCTGGCGATGGTATTCCAGAAGGTGGACTTGCCGTTCGCTCCGCCGCCATAGGCAATGATCATCTGTTCGGCATAGACCCGTCCGACCGCTGCCATCCCGACGATTTCCTGAACATAGCTGATGAGTTCCCTATCATGGCAGAAGAACAGGTCAAGGCTCTCCTGCCAGAGTCCTTCCCCCTTATTGCCCGGTGAGCAGGCAGTGATTTTCGTGATGAGGTCGTCTGGGTCATGGGGATGCCCGCCACCCGCTCCCCGCGTAAGGTCATACGTCGCTTCCGGCGTATTCAGCAGTTCCGGGTCATAGTCCAGCTCGGTGACATCCAGGGCAAGCATCGGCCTGGCCGCGTTCTGGGCATTGACGAGATTCCGATAATTCCGGTACTTCATGACGAATTTCTTATAAGCGTCCGCCCCCAGCAGTGCAGTAAGCAATCCGATTTTCTTTGCGGGAACCTGGTTCATCAAATTTTTGCTCCTGGATTTGACATCTTCTTGAGAAATGCCTATGGCAACCAGGTTATCTTCTGCGATGCGGATAGCCTCTCCCGCGTCCGTCAGCTGGCTGTCCATAAAATCTTCAATGACACCAAGGGATTTCTGTTTATCTTCGTACCAGTGATCACGGACAAAGGCGATATAGTCCGTGGCGCTTGTATAACGCAGTTTCCCCATGCATGACCTTGCTATTACCTTTGCCTCGCCGATATCTGAGTAATCGTCCGGTTGCAAAGAACCGCCGCCGAAGGAACCATTGTATTCATCCGGCGAGACATAGCCTTCGCTGCCTTCGATTTTGTTTCTGAAAAACTTCAGCGCACTTTTCCAGATTGTCCCCAGTTCCTTATCCGGAAGCGGCGGATTGCATTGGGCAGCCCGTTCCAGATAGGCTTCATACGCCCTGTCCGTATCACCGAAGCGCTTCAGCACCCGGCTTGCGAAATGGGACATCGTATTGTTGCGGCTGCCTTCGGGGATGGAACCGCCCGTGTACAGGGGTAGTTCTGCCGGGTTTTCGTTATCACCAGATTCAATATTCTCCAGGACTTCATCGATTCGAAACCGCCCTTCATGCCAGAATATGTTCTCCGGCTTCACTGCTGTCCCGTAAAGGAACCGCGCCGCATCCAGGGCTTTCTGGTCAAAGAAGGCAAACTGCCTCATGCCGGCGTTTTTGAGTGCGGCGTAAGTTTCCCTGTCCGTGCATTCCGAAACAGGGGCTATCAGATGAAACCGCGGCCTAGCGGGATAATTCCCTTTCGGCAGCATATGATGTCGACTCGGTGAGGCGGCAAAAGCAATATCGGCAAGGACACTGGCTGCCAGCTTTTCCGGCGTCACCCATTCGTCAGGGTTCTCCGTATGGTCGTTATCGCAGTCCCACACGACTACATCCGCTGAGATGAAATTATCATTCGACCGATAATCGTTCCGATAAGCGGCTGCAACATGGTCATGCGATACTGCCCTGGCCAGTTCTGCCGGACTGCTGATGATGGCCTTGTGCGGGTACAGGCAGTTCGTTTCATTGCCTGTGCAGTCCGCTGTGTATAAAGTGAATTTCATGTATGTTCCTCCCTGCAGTTTTCCGTAAAATAACGAATAAGCTTTCTCTTACGCCTAGCATATTCGATTTCTTTTTGCATCCCGATGGAAATGACATCCCCAAATACCCAGAGTTCCGCGCACTTGGACAAAAGGGCGATATCCATGAACAGGGCCAGGTCCCGCTCCGTCTTTTCATCCAGGAACTGGGGCAGGAGCAGATGCGGGGCCAGCGGAATCCTGTCCCGGTCTGTCACATAGCGGCAGTACCGCCTTGCCTTCATAACATTAGCCTCGATATCCCCGGCATAGGGCGAACACACGTACACAACAGGCATGAACGGGAACCTTTGGGGTTCCACGTTCCTGATTGCCTGATACGCTGTCGGGTCCGGATAATACTCTGCATTACGTTTCGGATTGTTTTCCATGCAGTTCCATCCACCCCTCCGCACATTCATCGCACAATACTGCCGTTCCCACCAGGTCAGCGTCACTGTCTGACAGGACATCCTTCAGATTGACAGGTACTTCCCTGCCACAGACCGGGCAGCGGCAGAAAACGTTTTCGTCATTGATTTCGACCGTCACATCGACACCATCCTTAAGTGGTTCTTTTACGTAAAACATGATTCATCCCTCCAGTTCCGTTTTGTAATAAGCCATAAGCAGCTGCTTGCGCTGCTGGAAATCCGGGCAGGAATACAGCAGGCCGTAATCCAGGTGCTGCAGCCGGTCCAGAGCATGAATCTGCTGTGCAGTCAGATAAGGCCGGATGCTCTGCCCTTTTTCGATGCCGTTGGCCAGCCGGAACTGCTTGGCAGACATCCCCAGGACGATGCGGTTCAGCATGTCACATTCATTGCTGAAGTGGTATGGCTTCGGGCTTTCATGCAGCCGGCAGATCATGTCCGTCAGCATGGGGAATTCCTGCCGGGCAGACAGGAGCGACCGGATGCACTGCTCCATCTCGTTGAAACGCTGGATATAGAGTTCCTTGAAGTGCATCGCCTTCGAGCCTGTGTAGCCCATGACCAGCATGGTGAACCCATCGCGGGTCAGCAGGTAACGTGGCAGTTTTCTTCCCCTGGCATCACGATATGTATTGCCCTCAAAATTGAGTGCAATGAATTCTGGGCTTAATCCAGAATTGGATGCAGTGATTCGTCCGATATCACGCAGAACGTTATAATGCTGTTTTTCAAAAGTCGCTGCAACAAACAGGCTGTCGACCCTTGGTACACCTCTCTGATCAGCAAACACGCCAAATTCATCTTCCGGAATCAAAAACTTCATAGCGAATCCCGCCTTTCTTAAAATAAACATCCGAGGAAATTCCCTCTGATAGTGAAAGGACAGGAATCACTATGTTAAGTACCGGGAAATCAATCTTTTTTATAAAATTCGCACTCATACCCGTCTGCCCGGAGCAATAGCCCTTCAGCCCACGACGGCGTCCGGCCCATCTGCTCACAGATGGCATCGACGCTGGTGTCTTTGGGACACTCGATAATCAGTTCATCATGGACATGGCCGACGATGGCGCAGCATCGCAGCGTCTGCATAGCGTAGCAGAGGATGTCACGGCTGATGCCCTGGACGATGTTCTCCACGAACTTCGGGCCATAGCTTTCGAGCCGTTCCCACTTCTTCGTTGCGCCGATGCCTTCATAGGTGACGGATTCCCCACCGAAGCGGTTCTCGCCTATCCGGGGCTTTACGTAGGAAAGCCGCCGTCCGCTGGGGAGCTGTATGAACAGCATGCCGCTCTGATACAGAAAGCGGATGCAGCCAGTCCGCATGGGGATACGTTCCTTGATGGCTGTCTTCACGGCGGCGTCCACCTGCCACCAGAAATCGACGATGTGCGGATTGGCCAACCGCCAGGACTGCACCAGAGGATACAGCTCATTTTCCGTAAGTCCCATGTCCAGGGCGCCCATGGCCTTCAGTGCTCCTACGGAGCCGCCATAGCCAAGGGCCAGTTCTGCGATTTTCCCTTTCTGCCGGAGATGCCCGTTGACGCCATGCTTTTCTACGGGAACGCCGAACATGGAGCTGGCCGAGGCGCAGTAAATGTCACCATTCCTGGCAAAGACATCCGAACGCCATGTTTCTCCTGCCAGCCACGAAAGCACCCTGGCTTCAATGGCCGAAAAGTCAGATACCACAAACTTCAGCCCCTGCCGTGGTACAAAGGCGGTGCGAATGATCTGGGAAAGGACATCGGGGATGGAATCATACAGGAGTTCCAGGGCTTCATAATTTCCCTGGCGTACCAGTTCCCTGGCTTCCGAGAGGTCCGGCAGATGATTCTGGGGCAGATTCTGCAGCTGGATGTGCCGGCCGGCAAACCGCCCGGTCCGGTTGGCCCCATAGAACTGGAACATCCCTCTGGCCCGGCCATCCTCGCAGGCCGTCATCCCCATGGCCTGGTATTTCCGGACCGAGGATTTGGCCAGCTTCTGCCGGAGCAGCAACACACTGCGCAGCGGTTCTTCTGCCGTCTTCAGCAGCTTTTCTACCTGCTTTTTGCCCAAGGAATCGGTCTTCATCCCATGCTGTTCCAGCCAGCCGATCATCTGTATGACGGAGTTCGGGTTCTCCAGGCCCGTCTTTTCCTTCAGCACAGCCATCAGGCTGTCCCGGCTGCGGGCATCGATGACGATGGCATTTTCAGCCAGCGTCCGGTCGATGGCGATGCCCCGGTCATTGATTTCCTGGTCGAGATGATATTCATCCCATATCGGTTCCGGGACGGGATACTTCTTCAGCCGCTCCTGGATGGCCATTTCCACTTCCACATCCCGTTTGTTGTAGGACTTGAACAGCGCCCATTTATCCGGCGCATGCTGAGGAAGGTTCCTTGTCCGGCCGCCATTCGATTTTGTTTCCTTGCAGGGAACACAGAAATAGCGGATCAGGTCTTTGCCTTCCTTTATCTTCTGGCTGTCCAGCTTCAGCACGGCTCCTGCGCCTTCCAGGGAAAGGGGCAGGCCCATATAGGCCGACCAGACCATGGAGCATTTCCATCCTGCCGGATTGAGGAACCTGGCACAGTCCTGGGAAAGCGGATGATGGTCACGGAACGGGTCCAGGCTCATCCCCAGGTCACACAGGTAGCGCGACAGGCAGACCCGTTCAAAGCTGGCATTGAACGCCCACTTGGTAACGGATTCATCGGTCAGGGCATCCAGGATAGCGTTGGGGATATGCTCTCCCTGCGCCAGGTCAACGACCTGCACTTCGCCGCCGTCCACCGAATATCCAAAGAGAAGGATTTCAAAGGCTGGCGATTCGGCATATTTGTACACACCGCATTTTGCCAGATTGATATCGCTGAATGTTTCAATATCGATACTGATGGTTTTCATACACTTCACCTCGAAAAAACGGCGAGGCACAAGGCCCCGCCGCTATTCACTACTACTTATTTTCGGAAGGATTCCATCTGCTTGCGGTGGTACTCTTCTTCCCGTTCATCCCGGTGCCGAGCCATTTCTTCATCCCGCTGGTCTTTTTTGATATCCGTATAGATCATAGCCACGAAGAATCCTCCGGCGCACAGTGCAACCAGGCAGTACAGTCCATCCAGAATCAGTCTCATCATAGTTTCCATAATCGCACCTCCTTATGCCAGGAAATCATCATCGTCAGCCGTAGCAAAGTCATCTTCTGCACGCGGCTTGCCGCCAAGGGGTTCACCATCACGGATTTTCTGCAGGTTGTTCAGGCCGCAGGCGATACCCTTGTTGCCATTGCTGTTGAAGGCATAGAAGTTGATGGATGCACGGCCATAGACGCCGGAGTAGACTTCAGAGCGTTCCAGGATATGCTGGCAGTCAGCATCAACGATGCCCGGCTTGGTCGCCGAGTTGGCATTGACGAAGAAGCTGTCTTTATAGGCATCATCGCCCGGGCGTTCCAGGTCACCGTCACGGAGCGGCGTTTTGATGGCTTCGAGAGCCGGTACAGTGCGGCCATTGCCCTTGAGCTTGCTTTCGCCTTCTTCGTAAGCAGCCTTGATGGCAGCGCGGATTTTTTCTACGGTCTTTGTATCCGACTTAGGGATGATCAGGCTGACGCTGTATTTCGGCGTACCGCCGTTGATGGACTTCGGTTCCCAGACGTTGGCGTAAGACCAGCGCGTATTGACTCCGGTGATTACCTTGCACGGATTGACGTAGTTGTTAGACATAGTAGTTTCCTCCTTAATTTGCAGCGTTAAAATCATCAGCCGCCGTATGCATCGCCGGACGCTTGTCCGATTCCGGTACCAGGACCGGTTTTCCTTGCGGCTTTTCGACTAAATTTGACAGCAGTTCTTCGAACCGCTTCTTGCCGAGCTGTTTTGTCATTGCCGTGATGCCGAGCAGCTTCTTTTCATATGGGTCGAAGCCCGCTTCTTCCACTTTGGCGGCGACTGCTTCTTCACTTACGTAGCGGCGGTTCGACCGGCCTTCGACCAGTTTCCATCCGTCCCACTGCTTGCCGGAAAGGGCCTGCTGCAGTGCGTATTCCTTGACATCCCCAGCCCAGTTCACCAATTCATCGGCCCTCTCCAGGACGGCTTCGATTTCTTCATCCTGCAGCGTGGACGGGACGGCAAAATCATACCGGGCTAGTTCCAGATTGTACTCGGCCCGCTTGCGGCAGGTTGCCTTGATCTTGCAGAAGCGGCAGTGGTCACCGGCTTTATATTCGCCCTCACCTTTCGCCGCCAGTTCTGCCGCAGGCTTCAGCACCGTTTCGGCCCACTGGAGCAGTTCTTCCTTGCTCATGGTGCAGGTGCTGACGTTGTCCCGGCGGGGCTGGAAGATCGTCATGGACACCTGGCGGATATCATAGATGCCATCAAACAGGTTCAGCGCACCGAGGGCATAGCACATCATCTGCGGATTCTTCTCGGAATCCACCAGGACTCCCAAGCCATGCTTGTAATCGATGACTGTCAGGGTATCGTCGGCTACGATGAGGCAGTCGCCTGTTCCAAACCCGCCTGGCACCCACTGGGAAAAGTCCAGCCGCTGTTCGATCATGATCAGCGGGTCCTTGCAGGATGCTTTGGCTGTGGCCAGGCATTCCATAACAAACTGCGCGTATTCATCAGTGCATTCCGCCATCTCCTCATCAAAGAACGTGAGTCCCTTCGTCGGGTCTTCCAGTTTCTGGCCCAAGGCCGTCTTCACCTTGAATTCACAGAGCGTATGGGCATCCGTCCCCTGCCGGGCGAATTCACTGGAGGTATCCGGCAGCTTGGCACATTCCTTTGCAGATGGTGGGCAGGCCAGCCAGCGGTAGCAGGAAGATGCGGACAGCACCGCGTGTTTATCCGGCATGTCCAATCACCTCCAGTTCCTTCAGGAAGGCTTCGTACTGCGCCGCATCAATGCCGGAGAGCTTGTCCGCCCCGTACTTCTGAATAAGGCTGCGGACTTCTTCCGTGAATCCCTTGCGGGCCTTGTCGGCAGCGACTTTGCGGACATCTTCCAGTGCCAGCGGCTTTTCTGCTTTTTTTGATTTTGCTTCTGAATCTGGCGGATTATCTTCTTTCACCGCCATGGCCTCGGAAATCTTCAGCAGCGCCTTGCCGCAATCGGTCAGGGCCGCTGCCAGTTTCTGCAGTTCATCGTTTGTCATACGGATTGACTCCTTTCACATGTCTTTGCATTGATAAGAGATGGATGTTCCTGGCAATACTGCGGGTCGTGACGCTGATGGCCATCAGCACCGCCGCCAGTTCCCGGTCCAGCTTTTGCCGCTGTGCCAGTTTTTCAGGTGTCTGTGTGTGAATCATCTGTCTGCCTCCTTCCTGAAGAGCTTCTTCGTTCACCCTTCACCAGTAATAGGACAACCGCGTTATCGTTAAGTACCGATTCCGAAAAAAAAACCGGCCACATTTTTTGTGACCGGGTCTTTTTTCTTCTTAACGGAAGTCTTTGAGATGTTCCTTCAGGAGTGCATACAGCTTGTGTTTGCGCTTGTTCACCGCTTTCTGGCTCAAGCCGACGGCCTTCCCGGTCGCCGCTTCGCTAGAACCATCGGCAATCATCAGCAGGATGGTCCGGTCGATATCCTGCAGAGCTGCCAGTTCATGGCGCAGTGCTGCCAGCAACTCTTCCTTCACGACTTCTTCCTCTAGGTTGAAGTCATCAGGCACCTCCACCTCGTAGTCATCCCGCACTTTGTCCGCCGATACCTCATCGGCACCATGCCGCTGCTGGCGCTTATCTTCCCGCCAGAGCGGACGCATGTATTCACGATACTGTTCTTCAGTTGCCGGAATCAGGACAGTACGTACCTTACGGCAGCCGATTTTTGACCAGCGGACTTCACAGTCCTTGTACGCCTCGGTGATGACGGTTTCTGGCGTGAGTTCCAGAGGAATGTAATAGTTCTTCTTTTCAACACTTGTCTTTTTTTTGCCCATTGCTTGTCTCGCTTTCGTAAATAAACGAAGCGAGACTTCGCACTAGGCCGCCCATCGTATTTGATCATTGGATGCTCCTCGCTCCGCATGATCAACCGTCCTGGTGGGTTGACACAGAAATCTAGTATCCACTTCTCGGCTCCAGGCACCTTCCCGTCGAAAGATGAACCTCGAAATGGAATTTTCAATCACAGATTGAGCCATTCAGGAGTACAACAATCGTGCCATCACATGATATAATGGTGAAAAGGCAACCATGTCGCCCCCATTGCCCGATCTGTGATTTCAGAGTATTGTTTATCAGGTTTATTGCAATGGGATATCGAGTTTATTTAGTTTATTTTTGAAAAGCAGAGGCAATCATGGAAAACACAAGCATCCCCTTCCTTTGCGGCGGTACGTTTTTTACCCAAGTTTACAGATCAAGAAAGGGTAAAAAGACAGCTAACGAGCATGCAAAAGGACAAAAAGAAAGCCTCTCTGAACCGGAATTGTTCAGGAGGCTTATTTCAATTTACCAGCTTACGGATTTCCGTCCGGAAATCAACACTCTTAAGTCCTATACCACTTTTTTTAAACGATGCAAACAGAATCAAGACAACTTCATTGGATTGGACGATTATGACAAACGTAGAAACTTTGGTGAAGATATCCAAAAAGAAAATTCTAAAGCTTTTTCTGCAATGGTGCAATTTATCCGTGATTACATTGACGAGTCGCTATACAAGCAACTCGCCCGTAATTTGCTCGGCCTAATACAGGAAGATTCCTCAATTCCAACGAATGAAAAATTTTTCATTTGGCCTAAATGGGTCGAAAAGCAGAGTCTGATAACCCGTACAGAGATAAATCTTCCTGATCTCCTTTTGGGCATTTGGCATTATATCGCCATAAATCGTTTTAATGAAAATATAAAAGGTGCCGACACCTACCACTCCTGGTATCCCGTCAACCCTAAAGAATATAAGGGACGTGTAGGAGCCGATATTAAACAGGAGCTGCAAGTTACTTGCAGCAACACATCCCATCAGTCGGCATCCGCATCTGTACTTGACGGAGAAAACAATCAAAGTTCAGAAAAGGCTTATGAAGCCGACGATTCGTCTACCACCGAAGAAAACAACTATTCAAAAACACAAATCATTCAAAATGCGACTATAGTCAACCAACATGGTGAAAAAAATATCCACATCACTCATGTCGATACACTAATTATCTGATGGCAAAGGGGGCGGTTAAGATGTCAAACAAATTCCCAGTTAAGAGCCAAATAAAGCCAACAGATGTTTCCGTTGATGCAGTAACTGATAAAAGCATCAATCAGTATGGAAAAAAAAACACAGTCATACAGCATGCCGACACGGTCAACATCAATATGCAGCCAGGCAGAAACTCATCTACATTTCCTAGTACTATATTGGGTGATATAAAAATTTCCAATAACGATGCAAAATTATTGGCAGAATTTAAAAATTCTTATAAAAATATTCTGAAATACTGCATACACATCGATCCGACAGGCGAAGCTTTTGATATCCATTGTATTGAATTGATTGAACGTAACTACAATAAATGGCAGTTTGATTGGAGAGATTTCGAATCTGAAAAAATACAGGAAATCGTCTGCCACACGTTAAACAATTTCAATGAATATTTGTACTATCTCTCTGATAAATATATGCGGCTACTCCCCTCTAACCCTGATTTTTTAATCTGTAAAAATCAGTCCATTGAAGAAGGAGAAAGATTACGTGAAGAATTAAGACCTAATTCTATTCGCATCCGCGAAGAATTACGTGACCGGTATCTCGAACTTTGGCCAGCAAAAGAGCCAACACCCAAGTAATAAAAAACTCAAACTTCGCACACGGAAAACATCCCGTATGCCTTGA
>UMLR01097046.1_pt1 | contig 14987 bp, 11 predicted proteins | sample 1966741 | NCBI WGS metagenome assembly UMLR01 (sample SAMEA4836207, study PRJEB28245) | human gut metagenome | biome: gut microbiome; material: fecal sample | place: Denmark | collected 2008 | reverse complement strand
GAGCCTTATTTCGGAAACTTCGGAATTATCGGCGGACGTGCTGGCAATTTTCTTATGCAGAATGCAGACCTTGTTATCGGCATGGGCTGCCGCATGACTTTCAGACAGATAGGCTTCAACTATGAGAACTTTTCTCCGGATTCCCGCCGCGTTGTTATCGACGCCGACGAGTATGAGCTTAAAAAGCCCACGCTTCGTATTGACCTTCCTATCCACACCGATATCAGAAATGTCATCGACGACCTGCTTGCTATGGACAAGATCGAAACAGGCGTTGAGAATAGCTGGCTCGAATATGCAAAGACCCTGCGCGCAAAGTATCCTATTTATCAGGAAAAATTCGATAATGCGCCCGAGGGACAGGTAAATCCGTATTACTTTGCAAAGCAGCTCAAAAAATATATGAAGGACGATTCTGTTATCGTCCTCGGCAACAGCACCATTGCTGCGCATATTCTTCAGATGGGCATTGAAAAGCCCGCGCAGAGGATAATCAACAACATGAACTGCGGCTCGATGGGTTATGACCTGCCTGCGGCCGTTGGCGCTTCTACTGCCCATGGAGAAGTCACGCTTATTACCGGCGACGGAAGCATTATGCTTAACATTCAGGAGCTTATGACCGTCAAGCACTATAAGCTTCCGATTAAGATATTCATAAGCTGCAACGGCGGCTACCGTGGGATCGTCCGCTCTCAGTCCAATATGTTTGGCGGAAGATACACGGGCTGCACCGAGGACACAGGCGTTGAAATGCCTGATTTTGCAAAGATAGCAGCGGCATTTGAGCTGCCATATATTAAAATTAACGGTCATGCAGACCTTGACGAAAAGCTTCGCCAGATCTATTTGACCGATGGCGCGGTCGTTGTCGAGTGGCCGCAGGATCCCGCGCAGGTCATTGAGCCGCGTGTTATGAACCGCAAGGATGAAAACGGCAATATCGTTTCATCGGGCATCGACGATATGGCTCCGTTCCTTGATAAGGCTGAGTATGACAGAATGCAGTATTCTGCGTTCATCAAGGAGCAGATATGAAGATCCTGGCGATAATTCCGGTATGTGAGGGTTCACAGTCGCTGCCGAACAAAAATCTTCGTGTTATCAATGGTAAGCCGATGGTTTACTATGCACTAAATAACGCACTAAAATCCCGATATATCACCGATACGATAGTCACCACAAATTCTGACGAGGTGATAACGATTGCGCGGCAGATGGGTGCGATGGTAAAAAAGCGCCGCAGCGAATTGAGCAGTACAAGCGTTTCACTTGACGAGGTGGTATTCGACGTTAAGGACACGGTGGACTTCTCACAGTACGACTATATAGTAACTATGCAGCCGATTTCTCCCATACTCAAGCACACAACGCTTGATAAGGCGATAGAGCGCTGTATTTCAGAGCAGGCGGACACTATGATATCCGTCGTAGACCGTGCGCAATATTACTGGAGCAAAAACCAGAACGGCGAGTGTGTTCCATTGACGCACACTCGCATGAACAAGCATCAGCTGCCGCCGTTTTACATGGAAACAGGTGCGTTTTTCATTACAAAGCCGCAGTGCATAAAAATAGATACGCGCATAGGTGAGAACTGCAGCCTTTACGAGCTTGAAAGTGATGAGGCGCTTGATGTTTTCACATTCGGCGACCTTAAACAGGCTGAAAATATTCTCAGCCGAAAAAAGATAGCCTTTTATGTAAATGGAAACAACATCAGAGGTTTAGGCCACATTTACAGAGTCCTTCAGCTTGCCGACGAGTTCTTCACGAAGCCAGCAATTTATTTTGACAGCGCTTTGACCAAGGCGGAGTATTTTGGGGAAACGAATTATAACACAATTCCTGTCGATGGTGTCGGCGGTCTTGTTGACGCACTGCGTGAAAACGGCTGCGACATACTAATAAACGACATCCTTTCGACCGAAGCGGATTATATGCTTCGGCTGAAGGAAGCAATGCCTGCCATGAAAATTGTTAATTTCGAGGATGAGGGCAGCGGTGCGGAATACGCGGACATCGTATTCAACGCGCTTTATGATGAAAGCACCGCCGACAATGTAAGGGCAGGCGCCGATTACTACATTGTGCCGAAACTGTTCTTGCTGTGCGACCCGATAAGCATAAATGACAGGGTGAAAAATGTCCTGGTGACATTCGGCGGCGCAGACCCTATGAATTACACCGATATAGTGCTTTCTCTTGCTCAGAAGGAGAAATACCGCGATATTCATTTCACCTTTGTCATAGGCAGGGCGAAGCAGAATTTTGAGAGCCTTCTGAAGTGCGCATGCGGAAACATCAAGGTGCTTTACGACATCACAAATATGCCTGATGTCATGAGCAGGTGTGATATTGCCCTCAGTTCAAGAGGAAGAACGGGATACGAGCTGGCTGTGCTTGGCATTCCGGCAGTATCTATTGCCCAGAATGACCGCGAGGAGCGGCATAATTTCATGTCGGACAAGAATGGCTATCTTTACATAGGTTATGATCCGGGCGAAGCCGTGATCGAACAGACGCTGGACAAGCTGGCGTTTTCAGACAAGGAAACGCGCGCCGAGATGCAGCGAAAGCTGCTGTCTCACGACCTGCGCAGCGGAAGAAAGCATATCATGAATATTATTGACAACCTTTAATGGAGGGACAAAAATGAACAAGCCATATGTTATTGCAGAAGCAGGAGTGAATTTTTACGATACAGCAAAGCTCCGCGGAGTTACGCCGCTGGAAGAAGCAATGCACTATGTCGATAAGGCAAAGGAAGCAGGCATTGACGCAATAAAATTCCAGTCGTACAAGGCGAATACCATCGCTTCTAAAAACTCTCCTGCATATTGGGACACCACCAAGGAAACCACGCAGTCGCAGTATGAGCTTTTCACCAAGTTCGACTCATTCGGCGAGGAAGAATACCGCGCTCTGTACGAACACTGCAAGAAGGTGGGCATAGACTTCATGTCCACTCCGTTTGACTATGCTTCGGCGGATTATCTTGACGATATGGTGGATATATACAAGATATCCTCCTCCGACCTCAGCAATCTCCCGTTCATCACTCATATTGCAAAGAAAGGTAAGCCGATATATCTGTCCGTCGGCGCTTCTTATCTTTCCGAGGTGGAGCAGGCTGTACGCACTATCCGCGAAACCGGCAACAACCAGATCGCGCTGCTGCACTGCGTGCTGTCCTATCCCTGCAAGAACGAGGACGCCAACCTGCGCATTATATCTACTCTCAAGCGCATATTCCCCGACATCACCATAGGCTACAGCGACCACACACTGCCCGACGACACCATGACAATACTCACAACGGCTTATCTTCTCGGCGCAGAGGTAATCGAAAAGCACTTCACTCTTGACAAGTCGCTGCCCGGAAACGACCACTATCATGCCGGCGACCCCGAGGATTTCCGCAAGGCTATCAGCAACTTCCGCCTTGTGAACACCGTTCTCGGTCAGAGCGAAAAGACCGTTCTTCCGTGTGAGCTTATCCCACGCCGCGAAGCACGCCGTTCCCTTGTCCTCACAAGGGATATGAAGAAGGGCGAGGTCATAACCGAAACCGACCTTATCGCAAAGCGCCCCGGCACAGGCATTTCGCCTACATATCAGAACATCGTTATAGGCAGGGCGCTGCTTCAGGATTGCCCGGAGGATACCGTGCTGACTTGGGATATGGTGTGAATGCGTATTAAAATTTTTCTGTGCTGTCATAAATCATTCAGCATTGTACCTCCCTTATGTATACCTATACAGGGCGGTCGGGCGATCAACCCCACAGTGCCGGGGGTTATGGGCGACGACTGCGGCGACAGCATCTCAGAAAAAAACCGCGAATACTGCGAACTCACCGTTCAATACTACGCCTGGAAAAACGAAAATCTGGACTATTACGGCTTTTGTCACTACCGCCGCTTCTTTTGCTTTGACGAAAGCGTTCGGTATCCGTATCTTGCGCTCGGAAAGCTGTCGGAAAAGCAGCAGAAGCGCTTCCTTGGAGATTTGCAGACAGCGGAGCGGCTCTGTGAGAGCTTTGACATGATACTTCCGCGAAGCGAGGATATGGGTGTCACGGTAAAGGAACACTACTGCACATCTGCTCATCACCATTCCGAGGACCTTGCGCTGTTCATGAAGATAATCGGCGAAAAAGCTCCGCAGCTTTTGCCCTGCGCGGAAGAATACATGTCGCAGACAAAGCAGTATTTCTGCAATATGTTCATCATACGAAGGGAATTATTCAACGAATACTGCGGACTGCTGTTTCCGCTGTTGGAGGAGTTTGACCGTCGCAAGACGCTGCATGGCAGATTTCAGGACGACCGCACCGACGGCTATCTTGGCGAGAGGTTTGTCGGAATATTCGCTGCATATTGCCGAACCAGAGGCATGAAAATAAAAGAACTGCCGAGGTTGGATATCAGCTGCGCCATGAAGAAACGGCTGATGTTCAAACTGTTTCCGCCGCAGAGCAAGAGACGGTTTCTGGCCAAGAAACTAGCTAAAACAGCACATAAGTAATTTGGAGGAGCAGAGCAATGTGTGGAATAGTAGGATACTTAGGAGAGCGCGACTGTACGGAAGTGCTGATGAGCGGTCTTGAAAAACTGGAGTACCGCGGATATGACAGTGTAGGTATTGCTGTATCTGAGGACGGAGTTATAAAAACCGTAAAAACAAAGGGTAAGCTTGTGGATATGAAGCAAAAATTAAAGACCGTGGGTGCGCCTTTGGGTCACTGCGGAATAGGTCACACACGCTGGGCAACTCACGGTGAACCGAGCGATGTGAACTCCCATCCACACAGCAACGGCAGGGTGACGATAGTTCACAACGGCATTATAGAGAACTATATTCAGCTCAAGGAGTTCTTAATGACCAAGGGCTATAAATTTGTGTCGCAGACTGACAGCGAGGTCGTAGCCTGCCTGCTGGATTACCATTATTCTGAAAGAAATCCACTTCGCGCTATAACAGAAACAATGAAGGAACTAGATGGAAGCTATGCACTCGGCATCATGTTTCGCGATTTCCCTGACAGAGTGTATGCGGCGCGCAAGGAAAGTCCCCTCATCATAGGCGAGGGTGATGGAGAGTATTTTATTGCCTCAGATATTCCTGCATTCCTAAAATATACCAAGAACTATGTCTTACTGAATGACAACGAAGTAGTGTGCATGGAAAAAGAAGATATTCATTTCTATGACATACATGGAGAGGAAATATCAAAAACCGTGAGCGTTGCCGATTGGGATGTTGAGCAAGCACAAAAAGGTGGATTCTCGCACTATATGCTGAAAGAGATACATGAACAGCCAGATGTCGTTCACAAAACGCTTAGTAGCATCGTCAAAAATGGATTGCCGGACTTCAGCGAAAACGGAGTTACCGACGAATTGTTGCGTGGGGTAAACCGTGTTTTTATTGTTGCCTGCGGAACTGCAATGCATGCTGGAATCGTTGCCAGGTATGCGATAGAAAAAATGGCGAGAGTTCCTGTTACGGTAGAGGTGGCAAGCGAGTTTCGCTATATGGATCCCATAGTTGGCAAGGGGGATCTGGTGATACTTGTGTCACAGTCGGGTGAAACAGCGGATACCAAGGCAAGCCTTCACCTTGCAAAACAGCGCGGCGCAAAGACCCTGGCGGTAGTTAATGTAAAATACAGCGCTATCGCGCGAGAGGCAGATATGTCCATATTCACTCTTGCGGGACCCGAGATAGCGGTTGCCTCCACCAAAGCATATATGGTGCAGATAGCTGTTTTGTATTTGCTGGCTTTCAGATTTGCTTTCGCTAGGGGGACGATAACCTTGGAGCAGCTTTGTAAATACACTTCTGAACTTGATATGGCCCCTGCCGCTATACAGAGCGTCATTGACAGGAAAGAGGAGTGTCAGTACATTGCTTCACGGCTGGTGAATGCAGAAAATCTGTTCTTCATCGGCAGGGGGTTCGACTATGCGCTGTCGCTTGAGGGTTCGCTTAAGCTTAAAGAAATAACCTACATACATTCCGAAGCCTATGCCGCCGGAGAACTAAAACATGGCACGATATCACTTATAGAACATGATATTCCTGTTATAACTATTGCGACTCAAGCGGCTGTTCTTGCAAAAACAATCAGTAACCTGGAGGAGGTCAAGGCGCGCGGTGCGTTTATTATCGCTGTGTGTCGCAAAGGAACAGCGTTTGCGGCGAATACCGTGGACTTGAAATTTGAGATAGATACTACGCTTCCTGATATGCTGCTCCCACTGCCGACGGTTTGCTCTTTGCAGCTTATTGCATATTATTCGGCAGTGCTTCGTGGGAATGATCCTGATAAGCCCAGAAATCTTGCCAAGTCGGTAACGACAGAATAATGTATAATTGAAGTATTGTTAACAGGTGGAGCAAGTTATATCGGAAGCCATAGTTGTGTTGAATTTGTTCAGTGGGTTCTATTATGTCAGGTAAGTTTTGCCTAAATAATCGTGAAAAAATAATCAATTCCCCTCCCCAGTACTTCACTCTCCAATCCATTAAACCCGTACGCCAGCTGAACAAAGTTCAGCTAGGTATGTCACAGCGTGACATTGAAGATACGTTAAAGCAGATTTACGGAACCGAAATTTCACAAGGCCTGGTTTCCCGTATAACCGATAAAATTCTGCCGGAGGCCAACGAGTGGCAGAACCGTCCTCTGGAGGCAGTTTATCCGGTTGTTTTCTTCGATGGGATCGTGTTCAATTCGCGCAAGGATAACAAAATTATCACGAAATGCGTGTACTCTGTGCTGGGTATAAATATGGATGGTCATAAGGAAATTCTCGGCACCTGGAGTTTATCCGCCGGAAGATACCAGTGAAGTAGAAAAGCAGCGAATTAGCCTCGCTGCTCTTTACCGTATATCTTGCAGCTGCGTCGGGGCGCTCTCCAGCGTTGCCCTGTTTCGCTGCATTTTTAGTTTTGGTACGTTTTTCGGGATTATTCGCGTTTACACAGTTGTTTTTTCAGACCCATAAAATGCATAAAAGTTTATGATGCTAATGTTGATGAGATTGAAGAATACAATCCTCAAAATCCTGTCCCAGTACCCGAACCACAAATCATATATTCGGTATATACAAATCCGGTTATTCAGGGCGTTGCGTATGGTGCAATTGGTATTGTTGTGATTGGAGAAATTGCATATTTTGCTATACCAGCGATAACTGCTGCCGTGTCGTTTGGTGCTGATGCGATGATTACTGCAATAAATGGAGCCCATTACGCTTTATTTCCGGTTACAGCTTGTGTATTTTAAGAAGGAGAGTGCTGAATATGAGTATTCTTATTTTTCCTCAATTAAAGTATCTGGGCAGAATTTATATATCTCAGAACTATCTGGAATATAAAAACTATCCGACACGCACTCCTAATTTTGAGGAAATAGCAGATACAGAATTGTCAAGGCAATGCTATGAACGATATAATACTACAAGGATTTCTCTTTTCGGATACAACTATACTCAATATAACGAAAATGGTTGGAGCAGCTATCCTGCTCAGCTTGTTGTAAAGGGAAAATTGCTCGGAATAGTATGGATCAGATGGCAGAATAGAAACTGTAAGGATTATTTTATCCTTAATAAATGTTATGACCGTCATTGCAATGACTACCCGGTTAATTTTGTTTTGTGTTCGGACGCTGAAAACAAAATGCTTGCAGAAAAATATCCACAGCCTGTTTTTGCCGGAATTGTTTGCTCAAGCAAATATATAAGGCTTTCAAACGACATAACGTTTCATGATATGAGTAATTCGTTTGTTTATGAATATCAAAGACAGATGTCTCAGCAGCTTGTTGAATTTACAGGCAGCAAGGAAATTTTGAAGAACCTGATCATTCGTGGTATTACTGTAGGATACCTTGAAAACGATGGTGTGTATACATATTCTATGGCACCAGTCAAGACAAAATCCAAAACTGATAACGCCTGGCACATGATTGCGATTCGATGGCATTCTGCGAAATGTGACCGAGTAATATCCGTTGATGAAGAGGTTGATTCCGAGAGCATTGTTTTTGAAATAGCGGAAAGTGTACCTTTTGAAAGAATCAGAACTCAATGTCAGATAATGCGTGATCTGAACGGCGCAGAGAAACTTGCTAACATCTCACGGCGTTGTCTGAAACCGCAGAAAGTTCCTGCTGAAACATATTTTCCGGTTTATATAGAAAACGTCAGATATCCGGATGTGAAGATCATGATTAAATATTCGGTTAAAGTAGACGACAATATTATCAGCAATTTGCACAATATTGTCGGAAATCTGATAATTCAATATAATGAGCAGAGCCCGGATAAAATCCATGACTATGATGTTAAACCAACTTCAAATAACAGCTTGGTGTTGTACATTGATTTTGGGAATGCCGACGCAAATGCTCTTTTATTTATACTGGAGAACATCAGCAATACCATTTCTTGTGTCAATCAAATTTTCATTTCTTGATACTTTATGTCGGAATTAAACTTTAAGGGTAGGGTAGGCAATCGAGGAGCATTGCCTTATTGCAAATGGGACAAATTTATTTCTCTCAATGTATCCGCCCAATAATCCTGCGACCCAAAACAAGTAACCCTCTGCTTTTTTACAGCGAGCAGAGGGTAAACTGTTATATGCAGAAATCGGGAAGCTTAGCCCAGGGCATGAACCTATCGAGTTGTTCCGGAGCAGGCTTTTCGCCGAGTTTCGGCAGCTCGGTAAGCAGGTGCAGGAGATAACCGTAAACGTTGAGGTTATTGAGCTTTGTCGACTCAATGACCGAATACCACATCATGCTTGCGTCAGCGCCCTTGTTGGTATCGGAGAAAAGCCAGTTCTTCCTGCCCATGACGAATGGCTTCACAGCACGCTCGGCACGGTTATTTGTAAGTTCCAGTCTTCCGTCAAGCAGAAAAGTTTCCAGCTCCTTGCGGTTGTTCAACGAGTAATTCACAGCCTTGTCGAGATTAGAGCCGCCTACCGCCGAAATATTTCCGAGAAGCTCCCAGTAACGCTCCAGAAGTGGCTTTATGCGTTCAAGGCGCTGTTCGTAAACTTTATCTTTGGGCAGACCTTCAAGGCGCTTGTCCTCGGCGAAAATCTGTTCCACCAGTTCAAGCACCTGCGCAGCTTTTGAATTTTTGTCCTCAATTCCTTTGGGCAGACACTCCACCCACTTGCGCCTTGCGTGCGACCAACAACCCAGCCGTATAGCGTTTACAGCCGCATTGTAAGCCGCATAGCCGTCCGTCTGTAGATAACCTGCATATTTGCCGAGCACCTGTTCGACTACTTTCGCAGAGCGTGTCGGGTAGTAGAGATACAGCACCATTTTACGCTTTGAATCCTTCCCCGAACAGAACACCCAGCACCGGGATTGCCCATCGACCTGCTTTCCATCGCGCTTCAGAACCCGCAGAACGGTTTCGTCCGCGTGGATAATATCCTCTTTCAGAAGCAGCGTCATCATTCGCTCACACAGCGGTTTTATCCAGTTGGAGCTTCGGATTATCCAGTTCGCCATGGTCGTCCTGTTAAGGTCAATACCCTGCGCTTTCCAGTATTGTTCCTGCCTGTAGAGAGGCGTTCCCATCTGGTATTTTTGCTGGATCACATACGCAATAGTTCCTGCGCTTGCCATGCTTTTCTTGATTACAGGAACGGGCATATCCGGCTTTATAATGCTTATGTTATCCGGGTCTTTTTTCTCGCAGGACTTGCATTTGTATTTCTTCTGGTCACCTCTAAAAACCTTGTTTGAGTGAAAATGTGTATAGCACACCGCCTGCTTCTTCAAACCTCCTCGTAAGGCATACAGCCTTACGAGGATGCTTTCATCGCATTCGGCGCACTCTACCCATTTTCCCTTTTCAAACCGGTTTTTAGAGGTGCCCTTCTGGTAAAAATCCAAAACCGAAATCTGTGCAGGGATAATATTCAGCTTGCTGCAGACGAATTCTTCACCTATGCAGACCATTTCCTCGCCGCATTCCGGGCATTTTTTGTCGTCGAGGCCGATTACGATTTTCTGGTGTTCAACGCTGTCGGGAAGCTCCTCGCGGGAAAGTCTTTTCTTCCTCTGGTGGGAATTGACCGTGACGGTTTCAACAGTAGGCTCCTCAGCCTTTGCAGAGGACTCCTGCTCAGCTTCATTGAATAGCGAAAGCTGCTCTGAACCGTCAATATTACTGAGCTGCTCGCTTGACTTACCGAACATCGCTTTTCTGCCTTTAACAAGCATTTCGTTGAGGTTGGAGAGCATTATGTTCTGCTTGTCCACAGTAGATTTTAGTTTGGTATTTTCAGCCTGTAATTTTTGTATAAATTCGAGTGCTTCTTCAAGATTATCCGGTAATTTTTCTGTCATTTGAAGCACCCTCTTTCTGCGTTTTTCCTTGTCTCTATTATACCACAAAAGCCGCATTATGTCCAGCTTTTTCGGCATTTTAGAATAGAGAAAGCGAGGGCGTTTTTACCCTCGCTTTTGTGCTATATTACATCTCTTTTCGGCGCTGGCTTAATTGCTTTCGGCTGCTCGATTGAAAGCCCCTGAAGCAGCCAGATATACTGCTCGTGAGTCAGCAGTTTTGCCTCTGCACCGTTCCTCGGCCACTGAAAATAACCATTGTCCAGCCGCTTGTAAAGTAGCAGAAATCCATCGCCTTCCCACAGCAGCGCCTTCATCCTGTCACGTCGTTTTCCGCAGAACAAAAACAGGCTTCCCGAGCATGGTTCCAAGCCGAAATTCTGCTTTACTATTCCCACCAGACCGTCAATTGACCGCCGAATATCCGTGTATCCGCAGACTATGTACACCTGCTCAAATCTAGATTCCTTCAGCATGACGATAGTCCTTTCAAGAGCGCTGTTAGCAACTCTGGCGAGATGTCCTGCGCCAGTTCTGCGGTTATTCCTCGCCCGGTTATTCGGATTACGCCTGTGTTGTCGGTGGGGATGTTTGTTTCTTCCACGCTATCTCTTAACGGGACTATCTCGTGCTGTTCCTGCTTTAAAGCCTCCTCTCTGAGCTTCCGCAGCCGGTAATAGTATGTTTTGGGCGTTATGTTGTTGTCGGCACACCATTGCCGTACTGTCTGCCCGCTTGCCAGATACTCTTCGTACATCCTCTGCCAGTTGTTTAGTCTGACCGCTCTTTTGGCTTGTCTTATCCTATCCGTTCTAACCAACTCCAATCTAGTCTTTAGACCTTTTTGGACTTAGTTTGCCACTTTTTCCTCTCTTATTCAAGCAGCGGGGGGCGGATACTGACAAGAAAAGTTTTGGGTATATAAAGCCGCCAGTCCAATATTGCATTGAACTGGCAACTTGATTCTGTCTTTTGGGTATCTATTGGCTATTATATAGCTTTTGAGATATAGCTTTATTTTTTGGAGGGGAGTATGATAAGTTGCAACACTTTAATGTCAATATCGAAAGAACTCTTAGTATACAAGCTCGACATTAGTAATGATCCAGTTGTATCCTTTTATTTCGATACCGTTTGTAAGAGCGTATGACCAGTTAGAATCAGTTGAGATCTCAGCTGTTCCTGAATAAGCTGCAGCTGTCCAAGGGTATAGCTCCACGTTTGCATTTTGTGTATATACCTGAATTCCAACGCCCCAGGTTGCAATGTCACCGCCGGAGTAAGTGATCTTAAGAGTTGCGTTTGAAATCTGGCTCGAACTTAATCCCGAAAAAGCGGATGCATCTATCTTTATGGAGTTTGCATGGTCACCTGATTCGCACCAACCCGAGTAAAGTGTTTTCGTTCCAGACGCGGAAGAGGAACCCGAGGAACTCGACGATGAGTTGGAATAGCCGTTGTTGTATCCGTTCGCAATAGCCTTTACCACATCGTAATGATCCCAATAAAGTCCGGAACGGTTTAACAAACCCATATCGGTGGCGCCGTTATCCCATACTACACATGCCATTCCCTTGGACTTTGCATAAGAAACAAAGTATTCTGCCCAATCTGCTCTATATAAGTCATTATTCTTATAGAGAGCGTTGAATTCGCCGACAACAACAGGGATTCCGTTTGCGCAGAATTTGTTGTATACCGTGTTGAATTCGGATTCAAGAGCAGCCTTATCACTGTCGCTGCCCCAGTAGGATGTTCCACTCTCGTTGAGAGCAAAATCGTATGGTGTGTAAAGGTGCTGAGAAACGATCAGTCTATCAGTAGCGCTGTCGGTCGGGAGGACAAATCCATTGATTGCGTTATAGCAGGATGACGCTGAATGAGTAGGAACCATAACAAATCTTACTGCATTGTTTCCACCTGTCGCTCTGATGGCATCAAGAGCTGTCTGATTGTAAATGTTTACAAGGCTTCTGGATTCCTCGGTACCACCCGTCCATTCGGTGCTTTCACCAACGTTTCTGGGTTCATTGAGAGTTTCGAAAATAAGTTTGTCGTCACAATCCTTAAATCTGTTAGCAATCTGTGTCCATACTGATTTAAGTTGTGATTTAGTAACGTCCATAGACGAATATGACATGATTACCCATGCGTCTTCGTGGTGGATGTTTAATATCGCATACATATCGTTATCAATAACATAATCAACTACTGTTTGAACTCTGTCAAGCCAAGCTGAATCAATGTTATAATTTGAATCAATGTGACCGTACCAGGTTACAGGTATTCTCACTGTACTGAATCCAGCAGATTTTACAGTATCAATCATAGCCTTGGTGGTAATCGGGTTACCCCATGCTGTTTCAAAACCTGAAACAGAGCCGTAGCCGATAAGCCAATCAGCCATACTGTCAAGAGTATTGCCGAGGTTCCAGCCGTAACCCATGTCAGCAACAAAATCAAAGCTAGAGATATCTCTCATATCAGATGCGTTACTTGTGGTGCCTATCTTTGTCAAAAACCATTGTTGATTGGAGCCGCCGTTCGAAGTATATTGAATAATTTCAGCATTATCATTGTAGGATTTACCGTAAACATCCAGATACTTGCCGCTTTTTCTTGAAACAAGGTTATAATAACCATCACCCGTGGCAATTATTTCCCACTGTTGATTATAGCCTCCTTTGTTGGTATACAAAATAGCATTAGCGCCATTTGATGTACTAGCGCCATTGATATCGATTACATTCCCGGAAGAAAAATTAGTGATGTAGTAGTAACCAGCACCAGCTTCGGTAATATACCATTTTTGCATGTCGGCATAATCTACTGTACTTTGCACAAGCTTTGTTCCGTTTGCAGTAGCGTTGTAAAGTGGTTCAATAGCCTTGCCAGAAAGTTTTGATGTGATAATATACACACCGTTCGTATCAATTACGTTGGGATATTTGGTTGCTTGTGCTGAAGTAGCGGTCATAATACCTGAAAGTATTACGGATAACAGGAATAAAACCGCAAATAGCGTGTGCTTAAGTGAGAATTTGCTATATTTGACCATAATTGCACCTCTGATGTAGCATAATATGACGTATTATCGGCTAATGTAAAGGATTACATTTTGCTGCAGCATGAAACCTTTATCAAATTGTAACATATAGTTTCAACAATATCAATTGATTTTTGTTACAAATACAGTTTAAAGATTGTGTGCATAATCGACAAAACGATTACCGATATTCTATTCCGGCAATAAAACACAAAACTGTGTTTGTCAAGTAGAAAGTGCATATCCCAGTCAGCACAAGATTAACGTAGGGGGCTCGGTTTGTGCATAAAAAGAGCGCCCCTGTTGTGTATTTTTGAAGCCCTTTTTGGTATTGTCATTATCCCTTTACACAATTCACTCAAAAATTTTGAGAACATAGGGCATTGGAATAAATATCCATGAAGCGGATACTTATTCCAATGCAACGCACCGGTCGCTAAGCCATGGCTGAAAAATATCTGCGGCGCTTTTCGGCGGGAGGGCATTCATCCTATTGCCGAACATATCCGGCGGTTGTTCCAGTAACTCATGTAGTACCGCCATATCATTGTTTTCAACTGCTCGGTCGTGTAGTCTGTGCTTCGCCTGCCTCTACTGTAAAACAGCTCGTTCTTCATCCGTGTAATCTGCCCACGTATACTTTCACAGCGAGAATTATCATGACACCGTCCGCCGGCGCTGTTCATGCTCTGCCTGATATTAAACTCGTTCAGCGAACATCTGTAAAGCTCGCTGGTGTACTGACTTCCTCGGTCGGAATGGAGTACAGCACCATCAAAATCCGGATACGGTGCTGCCGCATTTTCGACTGTCGCTGTGCATAATTCTGCCCTCATATTGTCGTTCATTGCAAGTCCTATTGCAGTCAGGTCGTAACAATCAAATATCGCAGAAACATACAGCTTAACAGCTTATCTGATCAGGAAGAGTTTTACAATACAGTGATCAGAACTCCGACTTCAGCCATAAAACGAAATGGCAAACGAATAACTTACCTTGATTTCATTACCTCATGTGAAAACAATGACTGCTGTAAAGCGCTAAAATGCATTAAGTCAAGAATCAACATGAAAGGAATTTATGAAATAATCGACGCTGTACCAATGCTCACTAAAGTTCGAAAGCAATTTCTGAAAGAAGTTATCAAGGCAAGAAATGAAATAATTATAAATCACTCTTGCATTTAGCTGAATACTTTAACATTTTATGTCAGATGATTACAAATTCAATTGACCCATTCAGCCAGTCAAATTAAACAGATTTTGACCACGATTTCAAGTCGCGGTCAATTCTTTTATGTGTGACAAAACACCTGATTTTTCACGATTCAGGTGCCTAGATTTTCGCACACATCTTGTAAATGTCTCAGCAGCATAGGCTCACAATCTGACAAAAACAGGAAACATTTTTCGAGCCGATATGGGAACTATATATCTGCCCAGATGACTTGGACAACATTTGACAGATGCAGAGGAACTGACTGTTCCGAGAACTTGGAACAGTAATTCGGCGGACAGTCAGGCACGGCAAAACCGACATTTGGAACATGAA
>UMLR01061894.1_pt1 | contig 15119 bp, 14 predicted proteins | sample 1966741 | NCBI WGS metagenome assembly UMLR01 (sample SAMEA4836207, study PRJEB28245) | human gut metagenome | biome: gut microbiome; material: fecal sample | place: Denmark | collected 2008 | reverse complement strand
TTAGTGCAAAAAATAGGGCAAAAGTGCAAAAATAGTCCGGTACATCTCTACACTATAAATCTGCCTTAAACTTCCAACAACTCGGCATCATAGCCAACAAAAACGCATCTAAAATGTCCAGAAAGGTTATTGTAATTTAACATACAGAACAAGATTAAATTAACTATGAGATGGAGATGGTATAATTTAACAAAACATATTGTCCAATGCTGTCCAATATAATAAAACGACATAGTCTTGACAAATTAAGGATTTATGCCATAATATAAATATAGTTGTCCAATTCTGTCCAATAAAGGGAATAAAAATGCGAGCAGCTCTTGTTCTTAATATAATAGAATCTTACTTTAAAAATGAATCTTCTTTTATGGATGCTGTCCAAGAACTTGTCCAAGATGAAAGTAAAAAAGGCAATGATGATTTTGTAAATAAAATTAACGATATTTTAAAAAATAAAAAAAATACAAAAAAATCAAATATTAAAAACAGTTTTTTGCAATCAACGGGACCAATTTTTAATCTAAGCAATGCTAATACTACTACGTTATTGCAACCCCCAAAAGACAAAGACTCTTCATTAAGTTTAATGGAAATAATTGACCCAAGTATTTCATTTAGCAACTTAGTTCTTTCTGAAAAAATGAAAAAGACAATTGACCAAATAATAGAAGAAACGAAAAAATCTGCACTACTTGAAAATGCTGGAATCCATCCAACAAAAAGAATATTGTTTTATGGACCACCAGGTTGTGGCAAAACTGTTATGGGACTTGCTCTAGCAAAAGCTTTAGGCAAAAAAGTTGCATATGTAAGATTGGATTCATTATTTTCATCTTATTTGGGGCAAACCAGTACAAATTTACGAAAAATATTTGATGCCGTAAAATCTGGCGAATATGCTTTATTTCTTGATGAATTTGATTCAATAGGTAAAAAACGTGATGATAGTCAAGAAGTAGGAGAATTAAAAAGAATTGTTATTACGCTTCTACAAAATTTAGATTTATTACCTCCAGATATATTAGTAATAGCCGCAACAAATCATCAACATCTTTTAGATCCTGCCGTTTGGCGTAGATTTGATGTCGCAATTGCTGTTGATGAACCGACAGCTGAATACAGACAAGAATTTATTAATAAAATGTTGCAAGAATATAAAGATTGCGTAGAAATAGATTATCCACGCTTATTAAAATTCACTGAAGGAATGAGTACCTCAAGACTAAAAGATTTAGTTAATCAGGTTATTAAGACATATTTGCTAAGAGATAAAGCAAATAAAATAACAATGGAAGATTTTATCAATAGCATATTTGTAATTGAAAAATTTGATAATTCAAAAGATGCATTGATAAATTGGGCATTCCAACTAAGCAAAAAAGGACTTTCATTAAGAGAGCTTGAAAATATTACAGGGATACCAAAATCAACACTATCGCATCGTTTTAAAAGCATGGAGGTAAAATAATATGGCACCACAAAATCCAAAATATTCACACTTAATTATCAAAGAGGGAGATATTGAAATAGTAAAGTATAACCCGCAAGGAAGAACTAAGCCGGTTCCAAGGAATTTTGGTGCACACGGTCAATTACTTTTGGATGGGATGGAGCATATTATTACAAAACATTCAACTGTAACATCTTCTTTAGGGACTAATAAAGTTGCGTTTGAAATAAAACTACATGAAAGTCAGAAGTTTCAAGACAAAAATAGGCGAGAATTTTTAGAAAATAATAAAATCCGTATAAATGCTATAAAAAATCAAAATCAAGCAATTGCATCAGCAGCCATTTCAGATTTTAATAAGTTTGAGAACAAAGTTAGAGAATATAAAAATACAAGTAAAAATAAATCTGAATTCCAATTTATTGATTCAATAACACCTATTGAAATTGAGGATAAACAAATATCTGATATAAAGGAAGTTGCAAAAAATACTGCTTTAAAAGATGAAAAATTTGATATACAAGCAGTTTTTTTACCGGAACTGTCAGCAGAAGAATATCAGGCAACTATTTCAAACTTTAAACAGAATATTAAAAATATTGGTGGAAATTTTATTCGTGAGCCTTATCAATTAACAAATGGTATGATTGTTGCAAGATTTGAAGTTTCAGGTAAGGATATTGATACTATATCTGCAGATGATGCAATATATAGAATTGAAGAAACAGCATCTTATACTTTCGAACCAAGCGAATCAAAACTCACAGGTAATTTGGAATATAGTGTAGATGAAAATATAGAACCTGAATCATTACCTTGCGTAGTAGTAATAGATGGAGGAATAGACTTTTCGGCAAGTCCTCAAATTGAACCTTTTGTGTCGGAACATCTTTCTTATGAATACAATGAATACAATAATTTCCAACATGGAACTGCTGTTGCGTCAAGAGTAATTTTTGGCGAAAACATTGATGTACAATTAAAAACAGGGATTTTAACTCCAAAAGCACGAGTTATTGATGCTTGTATTTTTGATACAGAAACACTTACTGAAGACAATTTAATTGAAAAAATCAAGTATATAGTAGAACACTATCACGAAAAAGCCCAAATTTTTAATTTGTCTGTTAATAGTTCAAAAGCAATAGACCAAAATACAATGAGCTTGTTAGGATATGAAATTGATGCATTAATTCATAAATATAAAATAATATTCACAATATCAGCTGGCAACCATAATCTTTGGCAGTTTACGGATGACTATGCAAATATTTTAGATGACGATGATTCTATAATTGCAAGTCCCGCAGAAGCAACTCTTGCGTTAACTGTTGGTGCTATAAATAATGAAAATGATCCTAACAGCTTAACCGATAAAGATGAAATATCTCCGTATTCAAGAATAGGTCATGGTTTTGCACAAAATGAGAAACCTGATATTGGTGCATATGGTGGAAATATTTCAATTGCGAATAAAACAAACTTTGGTATTACTGCGATTTCAAATAACGGACAATTTGTTACTACTTCGGGTACAAGTTTTGCGGCTCCTGTTATTGCATCCAACGCAGCACAAATAATAAGGTATGTAAACAATGATAATGGCATGGCACCATTATTAACTAAATTACTAATGATACATTCAGCTAAACAATTATGGGAAGCAGAAGGACTTAAAGAAGAAGACAAAAATTTTTACAAAAAATTATATGGCAATGGTATATGTAACATTGAAGATGCTTTGTTCTCGGAAGAATCAAAAGTTACATTTTTATGCACCGGAACAATGAATCGCTTAAATAAGCAAAGAGTAAAATTTTATATTCCAGAGCTCACATCTGAAAAACCAAGAAAATATCCATTTATTGTTAAAATAACTTGCTTGTCAGATCCCATAACTGACTATCAAAAAGGAGAAGAATATTTAGGGACATTTATTGATGCAAGTTTGCATAAATTAAGTTCGACAGGGAAAAATACAAATGCAAATCCAGCTAAGACAATAACTGGTCGTAGAAAGTGGCAGCCATATCAACATTTTGAAAATGTATTTTATACAGTTCAACCTGGAGATTGGGAACTGTGGTTACAACTTTATACAAGATGGGATGTTGCTGACGATTTCGAAGTTCCATATGCTTTGGCTATAACAATTGAGGACCCATTAAGACAAATGGAATTATATAGTGCTATTCAAAATGAAGTTGAAAATCGTTATGATTTAATGATTCAACCTGAAACAAGAATACAAATATAAACTAGTTATTGTAGTATTTCTTGAAATTTTCGGCTTGTTCAAGTACATCTTTATATACTTGAGTATAGTCTTCAGGATTTTCTTTTGATGGTATTGGCGGGAAGCCATTATTTCCGAGAAGTACAATTATGTCACACCATAATTCAGCTTTTATATCTTCTCTTAAAAAACAATTAGCACCGTATTTTGTTTTATCTGTTACAAGTTTATGAATCTCTTGCGCTAATTTGATATTTTTATCTTCAGGAAATTCAAACTTATATTTCTTTTCTACCGCGATGAGTACGTCATAAAAAGCTTTTTCTTCATAATTTATACCCATTTCATCAAAAGAACTCTTTTCGTCAGCTAATTCGACCATTAAATCAGTCATTTGTTGCGCAACCTCTTCTAAAATCTTTTTGACTTCCGCTGCATCAAGAGAACGTGAATTATATGACTCAATTATTTTCTTTAATCTTTCAGAAAAAGAAAGAGCTTTGATTTTATTAACCTTTTTAAATTCATTTATGGCTTGTTTTAATAGCTGTTCAAGTATTTTAACTTTTGTATTAGGGCGTTCTATTTTATTGATTTTTTCAAGATATTTTTTGTCAAACAAATCAACTAAGCCTGCATTAAAATCTCTTGTTTCAAGGAATAATTCCTGAACATCATTTGACTTTATTGCCTCTTGAACAAGTTGTTGCACAACTTTGTTCATTTGGGCAATATCAGGAGCATCACCTTTTGTAAGTTTAAATAATACAGAACGAATAGCCATAAAATAGTGAATTTCATCTAATTCATTTTCGGTAAAATCTTTTATACCATTACACAGTTTGAAAGCTTTTGACATTCTTTTTACTGCTTCCATAAATCTGTTTTCTAATTCTTTTGTTACTTGCAAATATTCAACAGCATCCTTTAAACAATCTAATTTCTCTTTGTTTGAGCCTTTAAAATATCTGCTGCTGTCAAATTTAGAGAGCATTGCTTTTAAAACTTCGATTTGATCTTTTACTATAGATATTGCCTTATCAATGCCGGAAATATCATCTTCTTCATATTTTGCATATTTTTTAAGAGCAAAATCCATGCCTGTTTTAATACCAATGAAATCAATAATCAAGCCGGAATCTTTATTCGAAAATGCACGATTTACACGGGAAATAGTTTGTATGATGTTATGTTCTTGTTTTAAAAGTTTATCAATGTAAATAGTATCCAAGAATGGCACATCAAACCCTGTTAGCCACATATCGACAACGATGGCAATTTTAAAGTTTGAATTAATGTTTTTAAATTGAATAGCTGCTTCTGAACGATCAGAATCATTTCCTACAAGTTCAAAGAATTCATCTGCACCTTTGAATTTATAGTTATCTTCTTTTCTTGTAGTCATTACCATTTTCATCATAGGCATTGGCTTAAGTTTTTCTTTTTCTTCTTCGGATAATTCAATTCCATCAGGACAAAGTTTTTCTTTAACCCATTCAGGGCGCATTTCTTTTACAATGTTATAAAAATCCCAAGCAATTTCTCTATCTGCACAAACGAACATACATTTACCGGCAACTGTTGAACCTTCTTTTACCCTGTTTTCGTAATGCTCTATAAAGAATTTTGCAACATTTGTTAGAATATCTTTGTCACCAATAATGGATTTTACGCTTATTGATTTCTTTTTACTTTCTTCTACTTGATATTCATTTGCTCCGTTTTTAAGGCAATCTTGATAGTATGACTCAATAACTGCAAGTTGTTCTTCATTTAAGACTGCTTTTACAAACCTTCCGTCATAAACAAGTCTTACAGTAATGCCATCTCTTATAGAGTCACGCATTGTATATGATTCAACCACTTCACCAAAAACTTTTATTGTTTCTTCAATAGGAGTACCTGTAAAACCAACAAATGTTGCATTTGGTAGAGAATCGTGCAGATATTTTGCATACCCGTATGTAGTTCTCACATCATAATCAGTTATAACAACTTTTTTATCAAGATTTATTTGTGAACGATGTGCTTCATCAGAAATACAAATAATATTATCTCTGTTGCTTAATAACCCTATTCCATCAAAGAATTTTTGGATGGTTGTTAAATATATTCCTCCGCTTTCTTTTCCTCTTAAAAATTCTCCGAGTTTTTCACGGGATGGAACACAAACAATTTCTTTATCACCTAAAAAATCTGTCGATGGTACAAAGTTATTTGACAACTGTTCATCTAAATCAGTTCTGTCTGTGATAAGAACGATTGTTGGACTATGTAATTCTTCACTTTTCATTAAAAGTCTTGCTAAAAATAACATTCCGTAACTTTTGCCGCAGCCTGTTGTTCCAAAATATGTTCCGCCTTTTCCGTCACCGTCAGGCTTTTTATGTTCTAATATATTTTTATATAATTTTGTGGCTGCAAAATACTGTGGATAGTTGCAAACGATTTTCAACTCTTTATTAACAGAATTATCGGGGAAATAGATAAAATTATGGATCACATCAAACATTCTGTCAGGTCTGAATAATCCGTCAATCATTGTGTATAAGGAATCAATTCCGTCTTTTTCTTCTGAGTTGTCATCAACTTTTCTCCAAGAATAAAAATATTCATAATCAGAAAATATTGATCCCATTTTGCTATTAACACCATCAGATATAACAACAAACGCATTGTACTTAAATAATTCTGGTATTATACGAGGATAATCAGTTGTAATTTGGGTGTATGCATTATAAATTGTGGCATCTTCTCTTGTTGTAGATTTATATTCCCAAACAATCATCGGAAGTCCGTTTATATATATGATTGTATCAGGTATTCGTGATGCTTCAGCGCCCTTAATTACAACTTGGTTACATACTTTTACGATATTATTTTCTATATGGTCAAAATCAATTAATTTTAACCAAAAATCTTTTTGTGTTCTATTATCTCTGATGAAGTTTTCACCTTCAACAATTCTTCTGAATATTATTTTATTTGCATCATATAAAGAAGCTGATGACACTGCTTTAAGAGAAAGAATAATCTGTTCGATTTCACTTTCTGTAATAGCATCTTCTTTGTATTTTTCTGCTAAAAAGTTACGCAGGTCTGCTTCTAAAAGAACATTGTCCAATGCTCGTTCAAGATTATCACCATGAACATACTCAAAGCCTTCTATATCGCTAAGTAATCCAACTATTAATTCTTCTAAATCTTTTTCTTGAAATGACATTTCGTCTCCTTATGCAATTTTATTTAATAATAAATTTTTATATTCTGATAGAGTACAAATCTCTTTTGAATTTGATTCGATCAATTTAAAGAATGGTTTTAATGTATTTTCAATTTTATCTTTGTTATTATCATCACAAGATATGATCAAAAAATTACTAAAATCCGTTTTATTTATATTTAACATTGTAGTACTGCCATCTCCAAGCACCAATAAATCCCTTTTTGCTTTTTTTAATGCGGAATATAAAAAATAGGGATATTTTGTTACAACCGCATTAATTTGTTGATTTGTTTGAGCATATTCCGTTGTAATAGCTAGTTCCCCCGCACTTCCTATGCAGGACATAATTACAGTATAAGGAGGAATATATTTATTATTTTGACTGTCGGCTCCTTTTTTAGATAAATATTCATTTGTTTTAATCACAAATATCCCATCATGCATATCAGGAGTTTTTATAAAAGGAATATCGTTTGAGTTGTAATAATCTTTATTATATGTGGATGGGGTTTTCCCGGTTATTACATTTCCAAAAGTAAAAATAGGAGCAGTTTCATTTTCTATTTTGCCTATATTATCTAGAAAGGTATTATCAATTATTTTTTCTAATTGCTTGTTAAACTCCATTAATATATCTTTTCTTTTTTCTATTATTTTATACTCTTTAACAATCCGTTTCTGTTCTTCAATGTCTGGGATATTAACTTCGAGATTACAAAAATCATCCCAAGTTAATCCTCCACGCACACTTGAATCAGTACGAAACCAAGATAAATGGTCAAATTGATTTGATTTAAATAACAACATTAAATATTCGTTATCTATTTTTGAATCTGTTACTTTAAAACAAAAATAAGCAGGAGATACTAATGCAGGAATACTACTTTTGTACAAAGCAATTGGTAACCTTTTATCTCTACCAACATGCATAGGGTTAAATGCAAATTCGTTTTCTGATACAATAAAATATTTTTTTAAATCAGTGCCAATTAAATTTGCAACTGACGGCATAAATTCTTTTTCAATGGCTACCCCCAAAACTTCAGAATATTTACCATCTTTGTTTTTTATGCTTATTTGTTCTATAAAACTACCAATAGTTCTTTTAGTTAATGCCATAGCCTAAATCCTCCATGACATTTAATAACTCTTTTTTAGATATTTCTTCTTCTTTTAGTATAGAGCTTAATTCTTGTTGAATATTTTTCATTTCAGAATCATAATCAATGGTTTCTGTTTGTTTGTCAAATTCAATATATTTACTTGCTACAAGAGAATAATCTTTATCAATTATTTCTTGTTTAGTAGCTGAATAACAGTATTCTTTTATATTTTTATACATAGAATCTTTATTAACTGATTGCCAATTATGGTATGTTTCAGCAATTTTTGTCCTTTCATCTGCTTCAAATTGAATATATTTCTTTTCAAAAGGTGTTCCATTCTGTCTTAAATCCATAAATAAAACTTCGCCAGTTCTATCTCTATATTCAAAAGTTTTTCCATTTTTAACAGCTGAACGTGCTTTTTTATTTTTATTAAACACCCATACTGTTACAGAAATATCTGTAGAATAGAACATATTCATAGGTAAAATAATAATTGCCTCAACCCAATCTTTTTCTATAAGCTCTTTCCTTATTTTATAATCCGTGCCATCAGATGATAAGGCACCGTTTGCAAGTAAAAGACAACCAACACCATTTTGAGAAAGTTTCGATACCATATTCAATATCCATGCATAATTTGCATTACTAACATCAGGTGTCGCAAAACCTTTCCAACGAGGATCATCCGTTAGTTCATTATCTTCTCTCCAACCTTTTTGATTGAATGGCGGATTCATTAGTGCAAAATCTGCTTTTAGGTCTTTGTGTTGATCATCAAGAAATGTGCTTACTGCTTTTTTACCTAAATCAGCTGAAATTCCTCTGATTGCCAAGTTCATCTTTGCCAGCCTTAAAGTAGTTGTTATAGATTCCTGTCCAAAAACAGAGATATTTTTTGCATTTCCATTGTGCTCTTTTATAAATTTCATTGATTGCACAAACATACCACCTGACCCCATTGCGCCATCATATACAGTGCCATTATATGGCTCAATAAGTTCGCAAAGCAAAGCTACAACTGTTTGCGGAGTATAAAATTCTCCCTTTCCCTTGCCTTCCTTAATAGCAAATTTTGAAAGAAAATATTCATATACTCTGCCAAAAATATCTTTATCTGTCGAATCTTTGAGCTTAATATTACTCATTTTGTCAAGCAAAGAAGCAAGCACGCTATTTTCTAATTGAAGTCTTGAGTAATAGTTATCAGGCAAAGCCCCTGCAAGTACGGGATTTTTAATTTCAATCTCATGTAAAGCTGTATCAATTTTTAATGCTAAACCACCCTGTTTTGCTTGTGACATTAAATAATCCCATCTTGAATTTTCAGGTACAAAGAAAACATTGTCTTTTGTATAGAAAGGTAGCATTTCAAGATAAGCTTCTTTTCCTTCCTTTTTCAAATTTTCTCTTTGTTCTTCAAACCTATCATTTGCATATTTTAAAAATATCAAACTCAAAATGACATGTTTATATTCAGAAGGCTCAACATTACCTCTTAATTTATCACATGCATCCCATAAGGTCGCTTCCATAGATTTTTCTTTAGCTTTTGCCATTATATGTCTCCTTGTAATTTAATAGTATCACAGTCATAATTGTTAATTTTGCAGAATCTCACTTAAGAAACTTTCGTAAAATTTATTTATATTTTGTTTTTGCGCATTAATTAATTTTTCTGCTTCTTGTTTAGCTTTTTCCATCTTATTCATCACTTCTTGGTGTTTTTCAGTCAGTTTTATGATTTTTTCACTCGGAAGAATAGGAATCAGCAGTTTTTTAATATCAGCCGGAACTATATTTATAATTGCAGTTCCTTTTTTACAACTGTCTAACATTTTGGTTCCAACTTCAGAAGAAAAAAACATCTGCAAATACTTTGACATCGAAATATCCGTTGGTCTGATAACAATCAACCCTGCAGCCGCAACATACATCTGATTATCAGGTTTTTCAAAAACAGCAGTTCTTATGTCGGTGCCTCTTGATGTGAGTAGGATATCGCCATTTAGCAATTCGTATCTGAGATTTTTACGTTCATCTTCGTAAATACTTCTCAAATTACTGAAATCCACATAGGATTCTTTTACATCCGCAATGTTTATTACCTTAATATTTCCGGCATCTTCAGTGTATTTTATATCTGATTTGCCTCTAAAGATGTCTTTTGCTACATTTTCTAACATTTTTTTCTCACAAGATGAACTATTATACTTTTTCATAATATCATCTTGCTGTGTCAAAAACGGGTGTATTAATAAACTGCCTTGTTTTTCGACATCTTCTTTTGAAACCGTGATTTGGTTTATTTCCGTAAGATTATTATTTTTTAATTCATATTCATTTAACTTGATATCGGTTGTTATCCCGTTTTCAATTTCAAATAAAACTGTCTGAATATTTGTTAATGCAAATAATTTATTAGGAAATAATGAAACTGTTTTTAATTTGTAATTATTTAAAATATTAGTTCTAAATGCTTGCGTTTGTTCGTTAAATGTTATACCTTGCGGAGCAATAAATATAACTTTACCATTACTATTTATGTTGTTTAAAAGGTCTTCAGCAAAAGCACAACTTGAATCATTTGAAGAAAAACCTTTAGCCTTATAATTACCCTTCATTCCAAATGGCGGAATTGATAAAGCTAAATCGTAACTTGAATTTAAATTTAAAGGTAATGTCGCTCTACAAATCTCAATATTTGAATATTCTTTAATTTCGAGAGCACTATTGTAAATTTTATCGTTCTTGAAACATACGGTAAATTTTGTATTTGAATGAGAAGAAACTAATTGATCTAAATTGTCAATAAAGTTTTCTCCGTCAGGAATGATAACGCTTTTAACACTATCATCAATGTATTTTTCAACAATACTAAAAATACTATCAGGCATGTAAGAAATGCCACTTAGTCTTCTTTCTTCGTATTTTACATCGTTTACTATTTTTTTAAAGTTTGACATGTTTGTTTCCTTATTTTATCCATCTAATATAAATATTATAATGCACAATTTCCGAAATGTCAATTTCGGAATAGAACATTTTAATGTTTTTTTCTTTCTTTGAATATTTTGAAAGCACTAAAAGTCTTTACTGGTATGCTATTGCTTGTTTAATTTAGTACTTAATATTTCTTAATGATATACTTGCAATGCAAATAAATTTGAGTGATGAATACGTCACGTTGAAGGAGGTCGGTCGTATGGAAAAAGTCGGATTGAATATCACACCAAAGGAGTTTAAACAATTAAGTAAGTGGTCGGAAAATATTTATAATACAGCAGTTGTTATTGATTATTTTGTGGCAAATCAGCCGGAGATTGAATAATGCTATAACCTTGCACCAGTAGTTATACTTCTGAGAAACGATGCGGATATATTAAATGCATTCTTTATAGATCACGAAAAAGATGCCGAAATTTAAATACCGTTTAAAGGTGTTTAAAAACTGTTTAAATAGCGTTCAAAAATTATTATGTCCAAATGATACGATTTTAGACGCATACACTTGATGTTTCTCGCTGAAAGATTGATGAATGGTGTAGCTTGAAAGGAGCATATTATGATTGAAATCGGTAAAAAATACAGATTAAAAAAGCTAAAAGATTGGTTTGAAAAAGATAGCGAAGAATTTACTGTTGTTTGTTTTGGTGAGCCAAATATTGTTGGCTGCGTTGCACCTGATGGCGAAAGATATGTGTTTGATAAAGATTTTTTGATTGATCCAGATAAGCCGGATGAGATATACGCAGATATTACAATAACGAAAGGATAAATTATGGTTGAAAAAGATTATAAATTATACGGAACAAAGATTTTGAACTTAAAAACACAAGAAATCGGTTTGCTGATTTGTATGTGGGAAAACAAATATGCTGATAAAACTGTAGATTTTGCAACTTGTGTGGATAAAACCGGCAAACGATACAACATTGAACTTGATAATATAAGAGGGTTTGAAGATGATTTTGAAAAATAAATATAAATCAAAAACACTCTTGTATATTTCGAGTCCACCCTTGTTTATCATACTCAAGTTTTCCATATACGTGAGAAGTTAAAAGTTTAATTCTGTGTTTATATGGACCTTCTATAAGTCTTACCATATACATTCTTGCAATATTTGGATATGGGCGTGGGTCACAATGGTATAATTTTCCTATTAACTTATCGACATAACTTGTGTCCACTTGTTTATCAACTTTATCTTCATCTAACGCTTGTAAAATTGCACCCGCCAAATAATCTGCGATTTGTATGCATTTACAACTTTTATCACAAGTATATATTTTGAAATTTAAGCTACTATTTTTAGAAAAATTATTAGCTATGTTTATAATTTTATTGTAATCAAGCTTATTGTTTTCTTCAAAAAACAATTCCAAACTTATAGGTGCCGTTTCATTTCTAAACATATACAAAAATTCTTTAAATAATATTGTTACAACGTGTTCGAAAATTTCCTGATAATTTAATTTATCTTTTTGTGCCATTTTACATATGTTTACTAATTCCATTTTATCTTGAGCAACTACAATTGAGCGAAAATTCATTTGAGCAATTTTGTTTATAAAAACATTTCTTTGGGGATGTTTATCATCAGCAAAATGAAAATATTTACTCTTCTTTAATTTTTCTTTGGTGCTATCTATTTCTGTTTCGATATTGCTTACATCATTTTCTTCAATAATAATTGCAGATAACACAAACCAATATGAACCTCTATTGGTATCATCCTTTAAAAAGCTATTCCCTAAATCACCAGATTCATCAATAAATACTTTATACATAGCTACATTATAATACAATAAAACTAATTGTTTTTCTGTAAATCTTATCCTAATTTATTTGTTGGTTTATCCATTCCATAATTACTGAAACGAGGTATTCTTGTTCGGATTTGGATAGTTCTCTATGTTGGGGGAATTTGTGCCATTTCTCTATACAACCGCGGCAGCAGGTGGCTGTTGCGTGTTGAGCAATAAAAACAGGATGCCCTCGCATTGGAGTTTGTTTGCCTTCATTAACAGGTTCTGCCGGAGCAACTCTATCCCTTATAAAATCACAGGCATGAGAATGAATTATTTCAAGTCCTTTGTCCTTGATATATTCAAGTTCTTTTGCCCGAAGCTTAAATCTACTCCTAAATTTTGATTTTGCTAATCTATCCAATATTTCCATAAATTTATGATAACATAATGAAGATGAATAAAACTAAAATTAAAGAATTAGAAGAAAAAGAACAAGTTGAAAAGTTTTTCAAAACCAAAGTTGGTCAGGAATGGGATGAAGGACTTGGTATTGTTGATTATGTAAAATCCGAAGCTCCAGATTTTAAAATTAAGACTATAAATGGCGTCACTATCGCATTAGAAATGACTAAATTTATAGCAGAAAATAAAAACCTTAAATTTTCTCAAGCATTAACCAGAATAGGTAATAAAATATGCAAAGAAGCCGAAAAGAAATACAATCTTCAAATGCATATACTTATTGATAAATATGATGACAGAAAATTTAGTATCCGTTGGAAAGATCATTTGGATTATGCTTATAATCCTGGTTTTTCAGAACTTCCTGATGCAAAAATTTTTAAACAAAAATTGCAAGATATTTTAAGAAATAATATAGAGAAATTGAGAAAAGGTTTGCTTGTTCAGGAATGGATTCAGGTTGATAATGAACATTTTAAAATATCAATGGACCCTATTGCATGTCCTTGGACTGGGAAATATGATTGCCATGTCAATAATACAGGCATGGTCAAGCAAAATCCCATTGATGAATTACAAATCTGTATTGATAAAAAGAATGATAAAATCAACTCGTATAGTGCAAATTGCAACAAATGTTATTTATTAATATATGTCCCCAATGCATATAATGCTAATTATTGTTCATTTGACAACTTGCTATTAAAACATCGATTTAATTCGAAATTTGAAAAAGTATTTTTGTATAGTGAAGAATCTGATATATCATTTGCTCTTAATAACTAAATGTACTTTAATTACATTCCTAAAATATCTCTTTCAACTATTTTTACAATATCTTCCGGTAAAAATTCTTCCTTTTTAGACTTTAGTTTTTGTTTTGTTTCAGTTATTTGTTGTTTTATCTGTGGCAAATTTTTCAAAATATTCATCAGCGAATACATTTCTGCCTGTGGAGTTTGTTGATTATTGTCAATATCATTTGAGATTTTATCTATAATTTTTTGTGCAAAATTCAGCAGTTCACGATTAAAGAGTTCCTGCTCTCGGCCTTTTTCAAACCTCTTTCTATCCCATTCATATTCTTTCTTCCAATAAAATAAAGTCCTGCGCGAAAGGTCAAGTTTTGTGCCAATCACATCAAGCGGTTGTTTTTCGTAAACATATAAATGCTCTGCCTGCTTTAATTTATCCAATTTTGTCATATTTATACCTCAAAAATTATTCTGTCTACTGTAAATTTTGTTTTATCAGATAATCTTCGTACCTGAAAATTACAAGTCCTCTCGATTATTCCAAGATTTTGAAAATATTTAATCATCTGATTCAAAAGTGCTAATGTATTTTTCAAAACTTTTGGCGGAAAATTTCTGCTTTTACAAAAATAATAAAATTCATGAACATCGTTACAAGTTATGTCATTTAAGTTTTTATTTTTGAAAAATGGTGCAATGTAGTACTTCAACATTCTGCGATATCTTCTGTAAGTATTTAATTTGCAATTGTTTTTAACATAATTTTCTAAAAAATAATCAATAGCAGCATCAATTGTAATAACTTGATAATTTGTCACTTGTTTTTCACAAATGATAAATTCCTGCTTTGGTTTTTGTTCCTGATATTTGTACAATTCTTGTTCAAATACCAATTTACCCTCGTTCAAAAGGCGTTCAAGCTCTGTTTTATAATCACATTCTGCAATCATTTCTATTTCATCAAGGGTAAATTCTTTTAAGTGTTTGGCGAGTTTTTCTATGTTCATATTATTTGACTTATGACCTCCATATTTATTTCTGTTAAATTATTATCTTTTGAGAATGTTTCCATCTGGTTTATCAACTGAACAATTTGCCTAAATCTGTTGTATTTTGAGTGGATATATTCA
>UMLR01065052.1_pt1 | contig 15124 bp, 12 predicted proteins | sample 1966741 | NCBI WGS metagenome assembly UMLR01 (sample SAMEA4836207, study PRJEB28245) | human gut metagenome | biome: gut microbiome; material: fecal sample | place: Denmark | collected 2008 | reverse complement strand
AGTCCAAGACGAGCCGTTCCAACTTGTCCTCGGTCAAATTGCAAAGTCAAATCGGGGATAAAATCTGTATAGACTGTTTTTCGTTCCTCTTCCAAAGCCTTAATGTCAAACTCTTTTTCTTTAACATCCTCTCTTAAACTTATTGAATAGTTATATAAAGTTTTTACATCAATGTTTTCAGCAATCAAAGTCACAGTGTCAATGAAAAGCTCAGACGGATAAACACTCAATGTCACGTCAATTCCCATAATGTTCGCCAAATTTGCTTGTTTCAATCTCAAACTGTTTAAATTTATAACCAAATCCCGATTGGCATTTGCGACTTCAACTTCCGCACGAAGCAAGTCATATTTTGTTCCCAATCCCAATTCATACAACGTTTTAGTATATCGAAGCTGTTCTTGAGTTTCAACCAAGTTTATTTTCAAAATCTCAAGCTGTAATTTTAATCTCAACAACTCATAATAGCTTAACATTGTATTTAAAATAGTTTGTTCTTTTGTAAAATCAAGTTTATGTCCGGAGGCTTTAAACAAATCGTTGCGTTGACGAGTTTCAAAGACCGTACGTCCTTTATTGAAATTCCATAAAATACCATAATTTATTTGAATGGGAACTTCATGAATTCGTCGCGGCAAAATGTCACCGACAAGATAAGTTCCTTGAATATCGGCTATCATAAAAGAAGCATAGATGTTTGGCAAAAATTCAGAAAGTTTGGCTCGATACTCCCATTTGTTCATTTCTTTATTCTGTTTGTTTATTTTTATATTAAAATTATTTTCCAAAGCCACACACAAACACTCTTGCATGTCGGTATAAATCAAGTTATAGTCATATTTTTTTTCAACACCGCCGTCAATAATTTTTTGTTTTTTACTGCAATATTTTGGATTTTTGTCCTCATCAAGTTCCTTAAGAAAAGTATCCTCTGTTCTATCCCAAAGCGTGTACCAATCAGAATCATCTTCTTTTGCATAGGCAAAGTTTGTTATCAATGGTGAGAATAAAAAATGGACTATATAAAATAATATTAATATTTTTTTCAAATATTTATGCATATTTTAAAGAATATTGCAAATATTCTCAATGCATTATAGTCCGATTGGTGATTTTTTAGACTAATTTAAATCGTTGTTATCTGCTTGCAAGGCTATTTTGGCTTTTTTCCACAATTGATCATACTCTTCAAAACTCAAAGTTTCAAGCGGTTTTTGTGTCAACTCTTCCATCTTTTTAAACCGAGCCATAAATTTTTTATTTGCACGAATTAAAGCAAGTTCGGGATTGATTTTGTTGTATCTGGCTAAATTGACAGCTGCAAACAAGATATCACCAAATTCATCTTCCTTTTCGTCAAAGTTTTTTGCTTCTTTAAATTCTTCAAATTCACTTTTTACACAATCATAAATTTGCTGTTCATTTTGCCATTCAAACCCAACAGAAACAGCTTTTTTGCTTATTTTCAAAGCAGAAAGCAAAGCGCTTTGAGATTTTGAAACTCCATCCATTAGCGATTTTCGCTTATCTTTTTTCTCTTCTTTTTTTATCTTTTCCCAGTTTTTAACAATCTCATCAGAATTTTGCACTTTAACATCGCCAAAAACATGCGGATGACGACGTATAAGTTTTTCATTCAAGACTTTTGCCACCTCATCAATGTCAAAAACATTTTCTTCTTTGGCTATTTGAGAATGAAGCAAAACTTGAAGCAAAACATCCCCAAGTTCCTCTTTCAAATTTGAAGTGTCACAACTGTCAATAGCATCAACGGTTTCATAGGCTTCTTCCAAAATGTTAGTTCGCAAAGATTTGTGAGTTTGTTCTCTATCCCATTTGCAACCGTTTTCGCTTCTTAATGTTTCAATTATTTTAATGCTTTCGCATAGGTTTTTATATTTTTCACTCATTTTTAAATAATCAAGCACCAAAAGGCAATTTATTATATAACAAAGGAGCAACTCCCACTCCTACAATTGGTGTTGGACAAGTTGCCCCTAACAATAGTATAGCACAGTTGCCACAAAAAAACAAGGTTGCGGCACCGGAATTGTTTCAATTATTACGAAATGTTTCAATTATTTTAATGCTTTCGCATAGGTTTTTATATTTTTCACTCATTTTTAATTTTTTATGCTACCATTTGTTCAACTGTCATAATCAAAATGCCTCGACCGCCAAGTTTTTTCAATTTATCAATGCTTTCATAAACTTCATCTTCATCAACAACAACGTGAATTACAACATTTTTATCATCATCCAAAAGAGAAGTTACAGTTGGAGATGAAAGTCCGGGTAAAAAATCTTTTATTTGGTTTAACGCGTTTTTTGGAACATGTGCCATCAAATATTTTTTACCTTTTGAGTCAATAACGCTTTTCAAAGCTCTTAAAAGAGATGATACTTTTTGTTGTTTTTCTTCGCATAAGTCTTTTGAAGCAATTATTATTGCACTTGAAGACAAAATGTTGTCAATAATGCGTAATTTATTGGATTTTAAAGTGGCACCTGAGGAGGTAATATCAACAACAACATCCGAAAGCCCCAAACGAGGAGTTATTTCTGTAGCCCCTGAAACTTCAATAATTTGTGGTTTCTTTCCTAATTTTTCAAAATATTCTTTTGCAATATTAGGAAAAGATGTAGCTACTTTTATATTTTGAGGCAAATCATTTGAGCAATTATAATCGTCCTCTTCTTTAACAGCCACAACCATATCGCAACGTCCAAAATCCAAATCCATAATTTTGTCGACATCGCTTTTTAATTCTTTAACAATATCAAATCCGGTAAATCCGACATCTGCAACATTCATTTCAACAAATCTTGGAATATCCTGGGTTCGAACAAAAATTATTGAATATTTGTTATCTTTAGTGCAAACAGTCAAACTTCTTTCGTCTTTTGAAGGAAATTTCAGCCCCGAACAGTCAAGCAAATCATAAATTTTTTCAGACAATCTGCCCTTGTTTGGTATGGCTATTTTTAATGTTGTCATAGTTTTAAATCCTTTATACTTTAATTATATTTTTCACCAAAAGTGTTGAATGAAACGACGTCATTAAATTCTTTTCTCAATTTTTTAGGAGTATGAACGCTGTCATCTTTATACCCCACTGTCAAAACAGCCGTAATAAAATATTCTTCAGGCAACTGAAATTGTTCTTTAATAACTTGTATAAAATTTAAATCTGCACATGTCAACTCATTCATCATCGCACCAACAACACAACAACCAAGCCCTTGGTTTTGAGCTTCAACAGTCATATAAGCAAGCGCATAAGTTGTTTGTTCCATAAGTCGAAGAAGCAAAGTGCTTTCTCCAAGCAAAGCCGGGTTTAATATTTGGTTTTTAAACACCATATCAATGTCAAACTCATCCTTTCCGCCTTCTTTGAGGATTTTGCCGAATCTTGCACGATTGAAAGCCAAAGAATCAGCAGCCATAACAATGACATGACTTGCTTGTGCAACATGTTTTTGCCCCAAGCACATTTCCGACAACAAATTCTTTTTATCCTGATCATCAACAACTATAAAATGCCAAGGTTGAGAGTTCATCCAAGAAGGAGCAAGTCTTCCGGCATTTAAAATACTTTTAATTTTTTCATCTTCAACCTTTTGGGCTTTGTATTTTCTTACACTAAACCGTTTTTCAATCAACTCTAAAACCATAAAAAGATGTCTCCTTTTTTCTTAATTTTTCTAAGTTTCTGAAATTATTAAAGTGAAATCACTATTAACACAATAGATTTTCAAGGGGTCGTAAACAAACTGATAATCTTTAATATCAGGTATTTCATTTTTTATTTTATTAGCTATATCATTTGTCACGATGTTTTGATGAGAAATAAATTGGGCATGCGGAACATGTTTCATTCTCATCATATTTACGGTATAACCTTTGTTTTCAAGTTCAGTTTTGATTTTTTCAGCTTTTGAGGCATTTAAAGATGTATAAATTATGCCTGCTGTCAACTGATAGTTGACATCTTCAGTTTTATTTTTCTTTCTGTAAATAAGTCTGTCAACCATTTCTTGAGTTTGTTCAGGGTCAAGTATCCAATATGAAATGGAGCCTTTTTTAGAAGGTGCGCCGGGAAGCGTTGCAACTTCAACGTTATCCAGATTGAAATCTTTTGCCATGGCTGCAAAATTTGAAATTTCATACATACTCATATCAGTTTTTACATATTCATTAATCAAATTCAAAATTTCGGGAATTTTTGTTATTGTGGCAGGGGTTTGAAGTTGGGTCAATAAGTTTCTCAAAAACCACTGTTGACGAGATGTTCTACCTATATCGCCCAAACCGTCTTTTCTGAAACGCAAATAACCTTCTGCCTGCTGTCCGTTAAGAACGTGGTTGCCTTTTGGTAGTCTGACATTAAGTTTGCCTGAATAATCGTGATAAAACATGTCTTTTTCAACATACACAGGCACGCCGCCTAAAATATCAACAAGATGGATTACAGCTTCAGAATTGACGGCTATATATCGATCGACCTTAACGCCCAAAGTGTTTTCCACTGTTTTCTTGGTAAGTTCAACACCACCATAAGCATGGGCTGAGTTTATTTTTTGTATCCCATAATCGCCTGCAATATAAACTTTGCTGTCACGTGGAATAGATATTGCATTTATAGATCTGTGTTTGGGGTCAATGTTGAGAAGAATTATAGTGTCTGACCTTGTGTTTGAAAACGGATCATTTCCATCAGGGTTTTTGTCCACCCCAAGAATTAAAATATTTTGACGTTTTTTAAACAAAGGCAAATTGAAGCTTTGTTCATCAGGTTTATTCAATTTCAAAAACGGTAATTTATTAAATATTACACCGGATTCCGGAATTGCAAAAACAACGCCAAGCGTACAAACAAGCACACAAAAAAACGTTAATAAAAAAAGAGCACTTGAAAATCTTTTTTTGGGCTTTTGCAATTGCTGTTTGTTATTCTGCTGGTATTCATTGAACATATTATATCTATCGTATTGATTAATACTTTTATTTTTTGTTTCTTTCATAACAAATCCTTTTGTACTTAATAACTATTTTACTTCAAAAAAAAATTTTTGAGTATTTTTTTTTATCTTGATGATATACTAAAGTTACTATGAAAAAAATTACAATTTTAGGTTCAACAGGCTCAATAGGCACTCAAACGCTTGAAGTTATTGAAAAATTAGAAGAAAAAGTTCAAGTTGTTGGGCTTTCAGGTGGAAAAAATATAGAACTTTTAAGATTACAAATAGAAAAATTTCATCCAAATGTTGTATGCACAGCCGATAAAAATGATGCTTTAAAGCTGAAAGAAATTTATAAAAACATAAAATTTTTATACGGAGAAGAAGGTCTTATTGAACTTGCTTCAAATAATGAAGTTGATATTCTTGTTGTTGCTGTTTCAGGAAAAGTGGGTTTAAAACCTACCATTGAGGCTATAAAAAATGGGATAAACGTTGCATTGGCCAACAAAGAAACGCTTGTTACAGCAGGTGACATCGTTATGGATTTGGTAAAGAAATATAAAGTTGAGTTGTTGCCTGTAGATTCTGAACATAGTGCAATTTTTCAGTGTCTTCAAGGGAACAGCCATTCTTTTATCAACAGATTGCACATCACAGCCTCAGGCGGTCCGTTTTTGAATAAATCAAAAGAAGAAATGAAAACAGCCGGCATTTCACAAGTGCTTCATCATCCAAAGTGGAATATGGGCAAGAAAATAACAGTTGACTGTGCAACATTGATGAACAAAGGGCTTGAAGTCATTGAAGCACATCATTTGTTCAATATGGACTATAAAAATATAAATGTGGTTGTGCATCCGCAAAGTGTTATCCACAGCGCCGTTGAATACAACGACGGAAGTGTTATTGCTCAAATGGGCTTTCCAAGCATGCACATTCCTATACAATATGCTCTTACATATCCAAAAAGAATTTGTGGAATAAAGACAAACTCCTTTGATTTTGTAAAATGTGCAAATTTGACTTTCTTCAAGCCGGATTTTGAAAAGTTTCCACTTTTAAAACTTGCATACCAAGTTGGCAAAGAAGGCGGAACTATGCCACTTTGTGTGAATGCTGCCAATGAAGAAGCCGTTATGGCGTTTTTAAAAGGTAAAATTAAATTCTTTGATATTAATGACATTGTCTTCAAAATTGTCGAAAACTATAAAAACATAGCCAACCCAACAATTGACGAAATATTTTTTGAAGACAAATTAATTCGTGAAAAAACACTTAATTATATAAAAAACTATTGATTTTTTTTCGAATAGATAAGATAATTTATATAAGTAGTCAAAATAAATACCAAGAGGTCAGGCATTTATATGGGGAATTTAAAAAGAACAATAGCGGCATTATGTGCAATAGCTGCAATTTCAATAAATTTAAGCAATGCTTCGGAAGCAAAAATGTCAAATGAAGCTTTAAAATATTTTCAAAGCGCTCAAAACAATGAAAGCGAAAAGAAATATCTTGATGCTATTGACGATTTAAGCAAGGCTATTGAAATCAATTCACGAGAAGCAATTCTTTATACAAAACAAGGTGGGCTTTTTGTTGAAGTCGGCGATTGGCAAAAGGCGCTTGAAGCATATAAAAAAGCTTTAAAACTGCAACCAAACGATGCTTTTTTGTATATTTCGGTTGGAAATGTTTATGAATTAAAGCATGATTATACAAATGCCTATAATTCATACTTAGAAGCGTTAAGAATCTATCCGGATTATACATACAATTATGTAAACATTGCAAATACAGCTTATTTGCTGGGAGATTTTGCAAGTGCCACAGAATATTACAAACGATTTTTGAGCAACTACCCTGACAATGTTGAAGCACAAGAAAATTTGGCCTCTTGCTATATGAAAACAAACGACCTTCAAAATGCTTTGGCTGTTTATGGCAAATTATACACTGACAATCCGAACGGCTTTAAACAGTTTTCAAATTATGGACTTGCTCTTTTGAAAACTAATGAACTTGACATGGCGGTTGATTTTTTGCAAAAAGCTGTCAAGAAAAATCCAAACGACTGGGCTTCTTATGGCAATTTAGCTTTAACAAATATGAAACAAAATAATTATGATGAAGCTTTGATAAACTTTGAACATGCCTTTAAAATCAACCCCAATGCCGATGAGTTGAATTTGGATTATGCAAATTTGCTTGCTTTTAAAGGTAACAATGAAAAAGCTATTCAAAAATATAACGATTATATTGAGAAAAATTCTGAAAATCCTGTCGCATACTATAATTTAGGAACTATTTATCAAAAAAATAAACAGTATAATGACGCTATAAATTATTTTGAAAAAGCAATAAGCTTGGAACCAAACAATTTTGATTATATTTACGAATTGGCAAAAAGTTTTCATTTTTCAGGTGACTATGAAAAAGCAATTGCAACATACGATAAAGCATTTGAAATTGATAATTCAAATGTGGATGTGCTTTTTAACAAGGCTGGCGCGTTGTGTGCTTTCAAAAAATATGATGATGCAATTTCTTTGTTTGAAAAACTTTTGAAAAAAGGTGGGAAAAATAGCGTCGAAATTAAAAATGGAATTGTAAGTGCATATTTAAACAAAGCAAATGAAGCTGAAAAAGCAGGCAATCTTAAAGAAGCCGTTGAGTTGAACGAAAAAGCCTTAAATTATGACAATAAAAACATTCAAATATATGTAAATTTATCAAAATTGTATGAAAAAGCAGGCAACAAAAACAAATCGTTGAATGTTTTAAAAAGTGCAAACGAAATAAATCCAAATGATAAGTTTATAGTATACACTCTTGCAAGCACTCAAAAAAATAATAATATGTTGGAAGAGTCAAAGAAAAACTTTGTCAAACTAATTCAACTTGATGAAAATAATGAAGAAAATTATGTTGACCTAGCAGACATATACGTTAAAGAAAAAAATTATGATGAGGCCATTTTAAACTACAAAAAAGCACTATCAATAAACCCAAAGTATGAAAATGCGCATTTGCGCTTGGGAAATGTGTATAAATTTCAAAACAAAACAGAAGAGGCTTTGAAGGAATACACAAATGTTTTAAGCTATAATCCAAACAGCGAAGATGCATATTATAATATCGGGTTGTGCCTTTTGAATGAAAAAAAATACCCTGAAGCCATTGAAAAATTTAATAAAGTTGTTTCTTTGAATGAAAAATATTCACTTGGATATTATTGTCTTGGCTTATGTTATGAAAAAACAGAAAAAGCAAATGAAGCATTAGAAAATTATCAAAAATTTGTTTCTTTGACTGATGACAACGGTCTAAAGAAAATTGTAAATGATAAAATAAAATATTTAAACCAAAATAAATCTTTATGATGGCAATATTAAAAAAAGCATGTTTATTGATTTTTTTGTCTTTGGTTTTGTCAGGATGTTCATTTGACAAAGATTATATTATTTTATTTAACAAAGACCCCATAACTCAAGATAATTATAAGATTGATTACATTCGTTTTGAAGCAAACAAACCAATATATTATGCGTTTTTGACAACAAAATATTTTGAGTTTGATTTAATCCGAGTGCAAGTTGTTAAAACATCGGATAAAACAAACATTTTGGGCTATTCTGTGGCGTATGCAAAAGACTTTATAATAAACCGAAACAAACAATATTTCACGGATTATATAATTTTAAGAAGCAAGGGGCATTATGTTATGCAGATATTTTATCATACAAATTTAAATGCCCCGCTTGTTATGAGAGATTTTTGGGTTGAATAGACTATAAAAACTTTTCTTTTATAGCTTTTCTTCAGGGTCTTCAAAACCGGGTGAGCGGCTGTTTAAGTTGCTATATCCGGGGTTTGAGTATACACTTTTACGGATATATTTATCGGTGTAGTCGCCTTTTTCAAGTAACATTTTCAAAGTATTTTCACGGTTGACAAGAGGGTGCATTTTTTTTGCATCTTCAGGAAATTTCTTTGAAAGATTATACCAAACAACCGCTTCAAGAGTCCAAGCATAAGTTTCTTCATTTAAAGAATTAAATTCATCTTGGTGAATTGCTTCATGGGCAAGCAAAGCTGCCAAAGCACTAGGCGGAGCGTCTTCATGTTTTTGATTGATATAAATATAAAGTTTGTCTTTGCGTTTATATCCCAAAGCGTCAAACGAAGCGTGTTTCTTTGACATTTCACCCAAATTTCTAAACTCTATTTTGACAGGTTTCATAGTCAAGTTTTTGCCCAAAATAGCATTACGGGAAAATTCTCCCGGAGTTGAAGACAAAAGTTCAACCGCATAAATAAGTTTTTCATCATCTGTCACTTTTTTATACATTTTTTTAAGCTGTGCGTATTGTTCATCACTTAAATTTGAGAAATAAAGGCTTTGTTTCTTTTCATCTTCCTTGACAATAGGCTTTTTGTCATCAGGCAAACAATATGCCATGTTTGACAACATCAAAGCTATGAGTGCAATATTTACAATTTTTGTTCGCATTTTTACCATAAACACATTTCCTAATTCTACTTATCAATATTATGACATCTGTGTAATTCTAAGGCAAATTTTTATAGACTTTATTTTTAGCCGATTGGTCATTAAAAGAACTTTGAAAAAAATATATAACATTTTTAGAGGATATGAATTAAACAAAATATAAACTATACTTTAAGAAAAATATTGGTGCAATTAAAAAGGAGACGATGATGTATCGGGATTACAAAATTGTGAGCGATTATCTTGAGGACATACCTGCATTTGCCTACCAATCAGACACAATTTGTGAAACTTTCAAAAAGATAAAAAGATACCAACTTACAAATTTGATTATTGTAGACAAAAACAAAAAAATTCAAGGCAACATTTCACTTAATGAGCTTCGCAAGAATGTTAAATCACATGGAGAATTACCTATATCAACAATATTGAGTGCTCGTAATTTTAAAAAAATTACAACTTTCCCAACCTCGTTTTTAAGTGATGCAATGCATGTTATGAAATTTTTTGGCATAAATTTTTTGCCTGTATGCAATGACCATCTTGAACAACAATTTATTGGCATAGTCAAATTTAAAGATTATGAAAATCTACGTCCCAGCATAGTTTAACCTATTATATAAAAAAGTTGCAAATATTTTTGTTTTAATGATAAAATATTATTAAAATAATCATTACTTTTTATAAAGTAAGAAAAAAGAGTTTTTGCAAATTTTATAAATGTTAAATGAACTATTAAAAAGGGTAAATAAGCCTTATCAGTATATAGGCAACGAGTTAAATATAAGTAAGAAAGACTTTTTAAAGACAAAAGTCAAAGTTGCTTTTGTTTTCCCTGATGTATATGAAATAGGGGCAAGCAACTTTGGTTTAAAGTTGTTGTATGAACTTATAAATCGAGATGAAGACATTTTTTGCGACAGAGCTTATGCACCAAACAATGACTTTATTGAGGAATTAAAAAAACACAACAAGCTTCTTTATGGCCTTGAAAGTAAAAAACCGTTAAAAGATTTTGATTTTGTGGGGTTTTCACTTCAATACGAGCTTTTTTATCCAACAATTTTAAAAATTCTTGAACTTGGCAAGATTGAAATATTTAATGAAAAGCGAGATGAAAATTCTCCAATTGTAATTGCAGGTGGTCCTTGCGCGTATAACCCTGAACCTATATCTATGTTTATTGATTTGTTTATGATTGGTGATGGTGAAGATGTCAACATTGAAGTTTTCAAGTTATATGCAAAACTTAAGGAAGAAAACAAAACGCGAAGTGAAATAATTGAAGCACTAAGTCAAATTGAAGGAGTTTATTCCCCCATCTTCACAGACAAAACAAAAAAAGTTTTCAAGCGTGTTGTTGAGCTTAAAAATGAAAATGCGCCAACAAAGTTGATGGTGCCAAATTCAAAAAGTGTGCACGATCGTGCAATTGTTGAATTACGTCGGGGTTGTGGAAGAATGTGCCGCTTTTGCCAAGCAGGACACACCAATTTGCCAATTCGTGAACGCGAAGTGACTGATGTCATTCAACTTTCAAAAGAATGCATTAAAAATACGGGCTACGATGAAATATCACTCCTTTCCTTAAGTTCAAACGACTATTCAAACATTGAACCCTTGCTTGAAAATTTAACAGACATCCTTCAAAGCAAGCATGTTTCAATTTCTCTTCCCTCTCAACGCATTGATAAATTTTCGGTCAATATTGCTAAAAATATTAATAAAATTCGAAAAGCAACAATAACTCTTGCGCCCGAAGCAGGAAGCGAAAGATTGAGAAAGGTTATCAACAAAAACCTTACAAAAGAACAAATTGTTGACACTGTTTTAAAGTGTTATAAAGAAAATTTTGACAGCTTCAAGTTTTATTTCATGGTTGGGTTGCCGACAGAAACTCTTGAAGATTTGGAAGAAATGGCAAATTTGCTCAAATTTATTATTGACGAAGCAAAAAAAATCAGAACAGAATATAAAATAAAAAATCCGCTTAAGTTGACTGTTTCTTTGTCAATTTTTGTGCCAAAACCGTTTACACCGTTTCAATTTGCAGCACAAAACGACTTTAAGACAATTGATGAAAAAATATTCTATCTAAAAAATCTTATTTCAAAAATAAAAGGAGTTAAACTTAATTATCACAACAAAAAAGTTTCCCAACTTGAAGCCGTTTTTGCAAGAGGTGACAAAAGTTTGTGCGACTTGGTTTATAAAATATATCAAAACGGTCAATATCTTATTTCTTGGGAAGAAAATATTGATTTTGATTTGATTAATGAATTGTCAGGCTTCAAGCTTGAAGAACTTGCAACAAAACAATACGATTTGAATGAAAAGTTACCTTGGGAATTTATTAGTTGTGGAATTGATGACAATTGGTTTAAAGAACAGTATAAGCTTGCAATTGAAAAAGAACAAAACATAAAACCTTGCGAAAGTGGTTGTATAAATTGCGGTGTTTGTCCAAACTTGAGGGTTAAAAAACAAACAGCAAAGAAATTTGAATATAACAAAAAAGAACAGCCTGTGACAAACAAACCAGACAAGTTGTCAAAAACAGTGCGAGTTAAGTATAAAAAAACCGGTGATTTAAAGTATCTATCACATCTTGATATGCAAAATATTATTATAAAAATGCTTAATCGAAGCGGTTTTGACCTTGATTATACAAATGGTTTTAACCCAACACCTAAAATTTCTTTTTCCTCTGCTTTGGGACTGTTTATTGAAAGCGAATGTGAGTTTTTTGATTTTTGCATTTTTGATGATATAAAAGAAACTGATATAAAAAATTTGCTTTTGAAAAATGCAAACCAATGTTTAATTATTGATGATGTGAAAATATACAACGAAAAGCCAAAAACACTTGATAAAACAATCGATTGGGCACAGTATGAAATAGAATTACTGGGAAATGAAAATAAAATAAACATTTTAAATACGATAAAAGAACGTATTATAAATGAAAATTTTGAGATAAAAAAAGAGAATAAAAAGAAAAAAACATTAAACATTATAAAAGTTGCTCCATCTTTAAAAAATGTGAAAATTGTTGAAGACAAATTGTATGTGACCTTGAAAACAGGTACAAAACAAGGTGATTTACCCAACATTAGATGTGATTTGTTAATAAACGAAGCGAATTTAGAAAATTATAATTTTTCAATAAAACGAGTGAAATTTTTTGATGAAAATTTAAAAGAAGTATTAATATAATAAGTTTAAAAGGAAAAAAATTATGACAAAAACAATAGTAATAGCCGAGCGTGATAATATTGCTTGTGTAATTGAGGATAAAAAAGTAAGCGAGTTTTTTGTTCACAAAGGCGATGTTTTATTAAATGATGTGTTTCTATCAAAAGTTGAAAACATTTTGCCAAGCATAGATGCAGCATTTGTTGATGTTGGAATAGGCAAAATGGGATTTTTGCACGCTGAAGACATTATCGGCAAAGGAACTTTGAAAGAAAAAACTTCACCAAATGCAAAACTTATGGTTCAAGTTGTGAAAGAACCAACCGGTCACAAAGGCCCTCGCGTTACAACTTCAATAAGCTTGCCGGGGCGTTTTTTGGTGCTTATGCCTTTTGAAACAGGGGTCAATGTAAGCAAAAAAATCGAATCATCACAAGAAAGGGCAAGGCTAAAATCTATTGTAAGCCTTATGAAACCGGTTGGTGTCGGGGTTATTATAAGAACAGAAGCGCAAGACCAAACAGAAACAGACATACAGGATGATTTAAACATTCTTCTTGAAAAATGGAACGACATCATCATTGCAGCTGAACACAACGAAGCACCATCTCTTTTGTATCGCGACCAAGATTTACTTTATCGTGTCATTCGTGAAGTTTGCACAGAAGACGTTGATGAAATTATCGTTGATACATCTTTTGCTCAAAACCGTGCAAGCCAGCTTCTTCAAACCTGGAATATGGATAAAAACATTCAAATTACACAGTATAAAGGCAAAGACCCACTGCTTGTGAACAAAGGCATTGATAAAGAAATAAAAGCAGCTTTACAAACAAAAGTTAATCTAAAATCGGGCGGATATCTTTTTATCCAAACAACAGAAGCTTTGACGGTTATTGATGTAAACAGTGGAAAATTTACATCCTCCGCAACACAGGATGAAACAATTTTTAAAACAAATATTGAATCAGTCCATGAAATAGCACGTCAATTGAAATTGCGCAACATTGGCGGAATTATCGTTGTTGACTTTATTGATATGACAAGTCGAGCTGACAAGGTGAAAATATTGGAAGAGCTTGAACTTGTGCTTCAAAATGACAAAGCAAAACCTCAAGTTGGTCAGTTGTCAGATTTCGGACTTGTAGAATTGACTCGTCATCGTCAAGGGCAATCTTTGCTTGAAATGTTCACCAACAAATGTCCAAATTGTGGCGGCTCAGGGCATGTGATGAAAGAAATGAAATTTGCCGATCCAAATTCAAATGCTGTTGAAAATCCTTACCAATCAAAATTCTCACGTGTTAAATTTCCAAAAAACAATACAAATAAACAAAACAAAAAACGCAATAACAAAGGCAAGGACAATAATAACAACAATGTTAAACAACAAAATATGCCAATTGAAAATAACGAAATAAAACTTGAAGAACTTCTTCCAAGCAATGAAGTTGAAAACAAAATCAAAGAAACAGAAATTGTTGTTGAAGAAAACAACATCGTTGAAACTCCACAAAAAAATGTTGAAGAAAAACCAAAAGCAAAACGAACAGCGAAAAAACGTTCAACTAAAAAAATAGCGGAAAATCCAATTGTACAAGAAGCGGAAGAAAACAAACCGCAAATTGAACAACAGCCTCAAACAGAAGAAAAACCGGTTGTTGTTGAAATTCAAAATGTTGAAAAGGAAACTTCAACAAAAACAAAGAAACCTCGCAAACCCAGAAAAACAAAGAAAGAACAAGCTCAAACTCAAGTGCAATCACAACTTGTTGAGGGATAATTTATGAAAAAAGCAATATTAGTTGTATTCTTTTTGTTTGTTAGTTTGACATCTTTTTCATTTGCAGAAGTCAAAGAAAATGCGGTTATAAAAAAGCAAACAGAAACAAATTATGTTTTCAAAAAATTTGCCAAAGCAATGGGCATAGTTGTTTTTTCAGGGTTTATTATTTATAGTATTTTAAAAATCGTAAAAAATGTGAAAAGTTTAAAAGAACCTGCAAATATAATAGAAAAAACAAAAAAAACAGAAACCATGCTTTCAAACGCAAAAGATATGGATGAGGCTTTAAACAATTTTATAATCAGAACAAAGGATACGATTTAAATAATTTGTTAGGTTATTAGGTTAAATATTTTCGTTCGACGAATCCGCTTCCACAGGCGGAAAAAACAAAAAATGTCTAGCAAAAAGCATTGATTGGACTTCACCGCTTTTAACGTTTAAAATCAATCCACGCTGGTGGAAGAAGTCAACTTGTTGAACGCACGAAGTCCGTCATATAAACCTAAAACAAAAAATGTCTAGCAAAAAGCATTGATTGGACTTCACCTCCATAAACAACCAAAAGTCAACCCACGTTGGTGGAAGAAGTCAACTTGTTGAACGCACGAAGCCAGTTATATAAAACGCTGGTTGGGGCGAAACTAGGCTTTTATATGACG
>UMLR01046066.1_pt1 | contig 15344 bp, 11 predicted proteins | sample 1966741 | NCBI WGS metagenome assembly UMLR01 (sample SAMEA4836207, study PRJEB28245) | human gut metagenome | biome: gut microbiome; material: fecal sample | place: Denmark | collected 2008 | reverse complement strand
GAAAGAGTATAATAAGGTAAATAATCTTTTAAAGAAGCGAGGAAATATTATGAAAATTGCCATTGCCGGTACCGGCTATGTGGGACTGTCCAACGCCATTCTTCTTGCCCAGCATCATGAGGTGACTGCGGTGGATGTGATTCCGGAGAAGGTGGATATGGTGAACCGCCGGGAGTCTCCCATTGCGGATGCCTATATTGAGGACTACCTGAAGCATAAAAATCTTTCTCTCACTGCCACTCTGGACGGGGACAGTGCTTACCGGGAGGCGGAGCTCATCATCATTGCGGCGCCTACGAATTATGATGATGTCACCGGCCATTTCGACACGAGGGCGGTGGAGTCCATCCTGTCCCAGATCCAGCGGGTGAAATCGAGGGCACTGGTGGTGATCAAGTCCACCATCCCCATCGGCTACACCCAGAAGATTTCTGAGAGGTACCCCACCCTTTCCATTCTCTTTGCGCCGGAATTTCTCCGGGAAGGAAAGGCACTCTATGACAATCTCTATCCTTCCCGCATTATCGTCGGTATTCCGAAGGGAAAGGAATCCCTTCTTCCGGGGGCCCGCCTTTTTGCGTCCCTCATGCAGGAGGGGGCCATTAAGGAGAAGATTCCTGTGCTCATTACGGGGTCTTCAGAAGCGGAGTCCATCAAGCTCTTTTCCAATACGTTCCTGGCCATCCGGGTGGCCTATTTCAATGAAATCGACACCTACGCCGAAGAAAAGGGGCTGCGCACCGCCGATATCATCAAGGGCATGGGCTATGATCCCCGCATCGGCGATTTCTACAATAACCCTTCCTTCGGCTACGGCGGCTACTGCCTGCCCAAGGATACGAAGCAGCTTCTGGCCAATTACAGGGATGTGCCGGAAACCATGATCCGCGCGGTGGTAGAGGCCAATGAAACAAGAAAGCAGTACATTGCAGACCATATCGCTTCTCTTTCGCCAAAACGGGTGGGCATTTACCGTCTCACCATGAAGAGCGGCAGTGATAATTTCCGTTCTTCCGCCATCCAGGGTATCATCGAAAGGCTGAAGGAAAAGGGCATGGACCTTATCGTTTATGAACCCACCCTGGACAAGGACGCCTTTGAAGGCGTGCCTGTCACCCATGATCTGGACGGTTTCCGGGAGACATCGGACATCATCCTGGCCAACCGGGTAAGTGAAGATCTCCTGCCGGTAAAGGATAAGGTATATACCAGGGATCTGTTCTCCAGAGATTAGTAAAAAGGTTCAGAGGGTTCATAAGGTTCAGAGGGGGAAGGTGGCGCCTGACGGCGCAAATAGGAATAAAAAAGGCGCCCCTTCGCGGCAGGCTGTGTAGAAGGGTTCTTTGGATGGACAGGCCTGTCGACTTGAAATTCTTAATCTTTATGGGTCCAAAGGCTGGAGTCAATGCCCTCTGCTTTACGGTGGGACCTATCCCCATCACTTCCGCGGAGTTCCTTCCTGGGGAAGGGGCCTGACGGCTTGGAAGGTACTGCTGTGATGCGTTCTGGAAGGCACAGAATAAGGCTCTCCCATACAAAAGGAGCTGTGAAAAAAATCATTATTTTTTCACAGCTCTTTTTTATTTGCCCTGCCACACAGGGTCGTCTTTGATTTTCTTCTTTCTTTCGAAGGTAGTGGCGTTATCCATGTTGATGGCGTAGTCCTTCGAGGAGAAGTCGTATTTGGACTGGTAGAAATTGGTCTTTGCCTGCCAGATGCCGGTGACGGTGTCGAAGGCCAGGTCGTTGGTGAAGACCTGCTGCTCATGGGATTTCAGAGCAGGCATGAGTTCCGGATGGGCGGCCTGGTAGTCCGGCGAGAGGTAGACGAAGAAGGGAATGTGTACCATGTCGTAGTAGAAGGGGGATGTGGTGTGGTAGTGCTTCATATTTTCGCCATGGTCGGAGAAGTAAATCATGGATTTCAGGTTCAGGTTTGCCTTGGCGTATTCGAAGATGTCCTTCATCACCTGGTCGTCATAGGCGATGGTAAGGTCGTAGTCATGGTAGGGATCTTCTTTGGAAATGCCCAGTTTATCCCGCAGGTTCACAGGCACCCGGGCAAGGTAGGTGTAGTGGCTGCCATCGATGTTGATGAAGATAATCCGCTTTTTGGCAGGCGGCAGTTTCTTCAGCACTTCCAGGGTGTAGCCGTCATAGTTCTTTTCCCAGTAGGAGTCGTCGCAGCGTTCTGCAATCATGGTGACGCCGGCGCTGGACATGGAGCTCCGGTTATGGAAGGAAATCCAGTCGGTGCGGTAGCCGGCGGCTTTGGCCACGTCCACCATGCTCACCACGTCTTCAAAGGACATGTCGCTGTACTGGTTGGCGCTGGTCATGGCGTAGGACAGGGAGAAAAGGGTATTGGGGAAATTGGAGTAGGCCTTGTATCCCAGGGCAAAGTCCTTTGACTTGGCCATTTCTGAAAGCCAGGGGGTGGTATTTTCCGGATAGTCCGGCGTGAAGGCTTTCATGTGGTCCCTATTGGCACTTTCGCCGATAATGACGATGTGGGTGCCTTCGTCAATGCCGCTTCCCGGATTCGGCGCAAGGAAGGTCATGGTTTTGACGTTCTTGTCCAGGTTGTCGTTCAGTTTCTGGAGAATCTGGAATTCGCTGCCTGATGAGTTCAGTGCTTTAATGATGGAGGCAGGAAATACATGGGTAATCTGACGGTAGAAGCCGCCGAAGAAGAGGATAGAAATCACTGCCAGACCGATGGGGAAGGCTTTCCCGCTGCCCCGGAAGATGTTTCCTTCAAAGGTCCTGGCTTTTCTCATGAGGCTCCGGGAGAGGGTGACGGCGCAGGCAATGACAATGGCAAGAGCGGCCGCTGCCATGACTGCATGGGCTGGGGAGCCCATGGTGCGCAGGAAGTCCTTGATTTCCTTCAAATGGGTGGAGCGTACGGCCATCATGGCAAACATATCCATTTCGCCGCCGAAGAGGACGTAGTAGCCGATGTAGATGAAAGGTATGATGACCATGAAGAAGGTGTACACGCCGGCAATGACCGTCCACAGGGAGGAGAACCGTTTCCTGCGGGCCGTGAGGGCGGTATACACATAGGGCAGTGCCATGAGGAGGGCTCCCAGCACGTAGTAGTCGCCCAGATGTTTTTTCTCCGGCAGGGAAGCAAAGCCGTAGGCCCAGGTGAATGTGCCCATCCAGAGAAGGGGCAGAATCACCGCCCAGGGAAGGAGGGCCTTCAGATATTTCCTGTTCATCACGGTAAAAAGGCCGAAGGATACGATCAGGAAGACCAGAAGCGCCGCACCCAGCCGGGGCTGTACGTAGCTGTGGATGTCGGGGAAGTCCCCGCCCAAATGGAGCAGCGCCATAATCACCAGAGACGTGGATACCACCCAGGAAAGGGCGGATAGAATCACTTGTTTCACCATGCACCTCGCGTAAGAAATCTGTAAAAAAGATATGAAATATCTATAAATTATACCACAAATTGACCGGCAGTTCACATGATTCGGTGAGTCCTTTTGTACCAAGCCGGCAGGAAACGATTCGCAAAAGGGCTGCCAGGAAATGATTTCCATTTCCTGGCAGCCCTTTTTTTCACGGGATATGACAGAATTTTATTTTTCCAGGTTCAGGTCCATGGACGGAGCCGGTGCTGCCGGTTTTTCTTCCGGCACCCCATGTTCCAGGATCTGCATGAACTGTTCTCCTGTAATGGTTTCTTTCTCATAGAGGTACTTGGCCAGGGCATCCAGCTTGGGCCGGTTTTCTTCCAGCAGTTTCACAGCCTTGGCGTGCTGGGTCTTGATGAGGTCCGATACGGCCCGGTCGATGCGGGCTGCCGTTTCCGGCGAGCAGGCCAGGGTGGTATCGCCGCCCAAGTACTGGTTGGTCGCTGTCTCCATGGCCACCATGCCGAATTCATCACTCATGCCGAAACGGGTAATCATGGCCCGGGCCAGCTTGGTAGCTTTTTCGATATCGTTGGAGGCGCCGGAGGAAGAGGTGTGGAAGACCACTTCTTCTGCGGCCCTGCCGCCGGTCAAAGTGGCAATCTGGTCCAGCAGTTCTTCCTTAGTCATGAGGTAATGGTTTCCTTTGTCCACCTGCATGGTGTAGCCCAAAGCGCCGCTGGTACGGGGGATAATGGTAATTTTCTGTACCGGGGCGGAATGGGACTGGAGGGCAGCCACCAGGGCATGGCCGATTTCATGATAGGAAACCACGCATTTTTCCTTATCCGACAGGATGGCATGTTTCTTCTCGTAGCCTGCAATAACCACTTCGATGGAGGCTTCCATGTCTTCTTCTGTAGCATAGCTGCGGTGGTCGCGGACGGCCCGAAGGGCTGCTTCGTTCACGATATTGGCCAGTTCAGCGCCGGAAGCGCCGGAAGCCATACGGGCCACTTTGTTGTAGTCGATATTGGGGGCATGCTTGATTTTGCTGGCATGCACCTTGAGGATGGCTTCACGGCCCTGGAGGTCCGGCAGGCCCACCGGCACCTGCCGGTCGAAACGGCCTGGTCTGGTGAGGGCGGGATCCAGGGATTCGGGACGGTTGGTGGCTGCCAGAATGATGACGCCTGTATTGTCTTCAAATCCGTCCATTTCTGTGAGCAGCTGGTTCAAGGTCTGTTCTCTTTCGTCGTTTCCGCCGATGGCGGCGCCGCCGCGCTTCTTGCCGATGGCATCGATTTCATCGATGAATACGATACAGGGTGCCTTTTCCTTGGCCTGCTTGAAGAGATCTCTCACCTTGGCGGCGCCCATGCCTACGAACATTTCCACAAATTCAGAGCCGGAAATGGAAAAGAAGGGAACTTCCGATTCGCCGGCTACTGCTTTGGCCAGCATGGTTTTGCCGGTGCCTGGCGGTCCCACCAGCAGGATGCCCTTCGGCATTTTGGCGCCGATTTCCTTATACCGGCTGGGGTTGTGGAGGTAGGACACCACTTCCTTCAGGCTGTCCTTGGCTTCATCTCCCCCTGCCACATCGGAGAATTTGATGCCGTCCGTGGGCTTCACGAAGATTTTGGCATTCGATTTCCCCAGGCCGAACTGCATGGCTCCGGGGCCGCCCATGTTCTTCATGATTTTCTTGTTCATATAATGGCCGATGCCGAAGAAAATGAGGATCGGCAGAATCCAGGTGAGGGCCAGATCAAGGATCGGATTCATGGGGGTTGTAATTTTGCCGGTGAAATCGGCTCCCGATTGATGGAGCCTGTCCACCAGCTGGGGATCATTCATAGGTGCTGTTTTGTAGGCCTGCTTATCCCCTTTCTTGGTGAAAAGAATCTGGTCCTGCTCTACCTGCACCTTATCGATTTCCTTGTTCTCCGTCATGGTGATGAAGCTGGAATAATCCACGCTCTTCACTTCATTGCTCTTGAACATGGGCATGATGAGGGAGTTAAAGAAGATGATCACCAGGAATATGATGACGTAGTAGGCCAGTATAGGCCGCTTGGACGGTTTGACTTCTTTCAATGTTCTTCCTCTCTTTCTGACTGATTTTCAATTCCCTTCAGGAAAAAGGCTTCCCAGTAGTCCGGCAGGCTGGCAGATGCCACCCGGCCATGACACTCTCCTTCAAAGAGAGACCACATGGCTCCTGCAAAAAGCTCCGTCATCACGGAGGCAGGAATATCTACCCGAAAGGTGCCGGATTTCTGTCCCCGGAGGAAGAAATCGGTCATCTGCCGGGTATAGGTATCCTGGCACCAGCTGTCGATACTGCCGGTGGCATAGCCGTAGCAGAGGAGCATAAGAAACTCCTTGTTATCGCAGCAGCAGCGAATGATTTTCCGAAGATAGCTTTTCGTATCGCCCTTTTCCTCATTCACCAGTTCCATGAGGAAGGACACTTTTTCCCGTGCCTTTTCGCTGAGCAGACGGGACAAGTTTTCCCGAGAGCCGTAAACCCGGTAGAAGGTGGCTTTGCTGATACCTGCCGCTGCCGCCAGCTCGCCGGCGGTCCTGCGGGGATTCGTGCAGAAGGCAAGGGCCAGTTTCTTCAATTCTTCTTCCCTGCTTTCCAGATGCATGGCACACTCCTTTCCTGTAAAAACTTTGCTATGTCTTTTGAGACTTTATTGTCTCTTATGATATGAATCATACCATTTTTATGGAAACTGGTCAATAGAAAAGGAGCTGTGAAGAAATGATGGACCCTCTATCAGATAGTAAGCGAAGAGAAGGAGCGGATACAAGCTCCTGCAATCACATGCCATGAATGACACCGATCCTTTCCCTCCGTCATTTCGACCGCAGCGGAGCGGAGTGGAGAAATCTCCCGGCTCAGAGTTTCCATAGAGCCCACGCCCTTCCCACCCATACCGGCACGAAGCCCCGCTCAAACGGGCGGGAAGCCTACATCAAAAAAAGAAATAGAAAAAGGGCTGTGAAGAAATGATGACCATTTTTTCACAGCCTCTTTTTATTCCCCTATCATGTAGAGCTTGAAAAGGTTTTTTATGTCGATTTCCATATATTTCACAGACTGCTCCGACAGATTCCAGGAACCATTCATCATGCACCAGATAGTTAAAGCGCCGAAGACATGGCTCATCAGCAGTTTGGCCAGCGTATCCAGGGGCGCATCTTCCGTCAGTTCCCCCGGGCCCCGGCCCTGGCGCACGGCGCAGATTTTCACAATGGCATTGTAGATATCGTAAAGGCAGGCCTTGGCTTCCGAATCCTCTTCCTCCGACTCCATGGCCTCCCGAATCCACTGGCGCACCAGCCGCACGCCGGCCCAGTCCGCATCACGGCACAGGGCTGTCACATAGTGAAAGCACCGTTCATCCGCCGTCCCGTCAAAATGGACGGACTCTTCCAGAATTGTCTGGCTGGACTGGAACGAAAGTTCTGCCACCACATCTTCCTTGCATTTGAAATAATGATAGAAAGTTCCTTTGGCTACGCCGCTGTCCCTTGTAATATCTTCCACGGAAACCCTGTCAAATCCTCTTTCCCCAATCAGCTTTCTTGCTGATGCCAGAAGTTTGGCCTTCGTTCTTTCCGCTTTTTTCGTTAATGCCATGCGAACCTCCCATGCCTGCTGGCTCATTCCTGTTTTTAACCGCCAGTCACTTTTTATTTCTATAGTATACAGGAAATAGACAATGTTCGCAATATGAAATATGGCGTGACGCTGCGGGGTCAAAAAGGGAGCACCGCTTCGCCGCCGGTTGTAGCCGCCTGCGGCGGCGGGCTGTGCATAAGGGCTGCGGAAGGAAATGTCCAGAATGCGAAGGGTGCAGCAGAAAAGGTTCACGTCCCCTCCGCAGGCGGAGGTTCTTAAGGTTCTAACCTTTGGGCTGGGGGCTGCGGTGGCGGCTGGCGCCGCAATTTTACAGCTCCCTTTCGGTGATCTCCGCCACATAGAGTATCATGGGAGCTTGCAGCCTCGTACACCCCCTCGCCACTCCGCGGCCCTCTCCCCCTAAAGGGGGGGCGCAAGACGTTTACGTGTTTATCCTTCTTATGATAAATAAGCATAATGTCCAGCATACATAGTGTCTCCGCAGGCGGAAAGCGGACAGCGGGTTTCACCAGCCCCTATTCTCCCAATACCGGTTTTTTCTCTGCAATACCCACTTTCCGGGGATAGGTTTTCGGGCAGGGCGCTGTTTTCCGGATGTAAAGGATGGTGCGGCGGTCTCCTCCCGGCAGGGTAAGTTCTTTCTTTTCTTCCAGTGTGCCGTGAAGTTCCCGAAGGATCCGGCCTGCCGTCTTCATTTCCTCATCGGCGCCGGGGCCTTTCATGGCAGCAAAGATACCGCCTACGGCTACGAAGGGAAGGGACCATTCCGCTATAATGGGCATGGCCTTCACCGCTCTGGCGGTGACCACGTCGAAGGCTTCCCTGGTTTTTCTTCTCCGTCCTCCTTCTTCTGCCCGGATATGGAGACATTTCACGTTTTTGATTCCCAGATCAGCGCAGGCATCTTCAATGAAGGTCAGTTTTTTCTGGATGGAATCCACCAGAAGGAACTGCATATCAGGCCGCAGGATGGCCAGCGGTACGCCGGGGAATCCGGCGCCGGTGCCAAGGTCAAGGACCCGTCCCTTTGCAGGAAAATATTTGGGATCGTATACGGTAAGGGAATCATAGACATTCTTGATGAGGCTTTCGTCCACATCCTTAATGCCTGTGAGATTCACTTTTTTGCTCATGGCAATGACCATGGCATTGTACTCAGTCAGCTTTCTTGCGGCCTCCTCATTGGCCGGAAGGCCCAGGGCCTCCATCATTTCGCAGGCTGTCATCTTTTTTCTTTTCTCCTTCCAAAAAGAAATATGTGATGAAATGGTCTTTCTTCTCTTCATTTCCCTGTGAGAAGAAGGATGGATATATATAAAAAGGGTTCTTAAGATGGACCGGCCTATCGGCCGGAAGGTTCTCAAGTTTGACAGCCGCCTCTGGCGGCTGAGGGTGGTGGTGGCGGCTGTGCCGCAAATTAAAGAGGGAGGCGCGGCTGCGCCGCAGGTTGTGGCCGCCTATCGGCGGCGGGTTGTGCAAAAGGGTTGTGTAAACGGTTCCCAGGTTTGACCGGCCTGTCGGCCGGAGGGTTCTTAGGTTTGACAGTCGCCTCTGGCGGCATTTATACTGGCGCCGCAGGCGCCCTGCCTCCCCAGCGGCAGCGATATTACATAACTCCCCTTTGAACCAGCCCGGAAGGCGAAGCCCTTTCCGGGCCGAACCGGGGGCACTGAGAGGCAATAGCCTCGACAGTGCCCTGAACCCTCTGAACCCGCTTTGCTTTCGGGAATACGGTTTCTCACCGCCAGTGACACTGCCCTCCCTATTTCCCCGCTTTCATTCTCTTGACGTACACCATGAGTACCGACATGTCCGCCGGAGATACGCCGGAGATGCGGGAGGCCTGTCCCAGGGAGAGGGGACGGATTTTATCCAGTTTCTGCCTGGCTTCGATGGAAATGCCGTCCAGATGGAGGTAGTCCATGTCTTTGGGCATTTTTTCGTTTTCCATGCGGGCCGCTTTCTTCACGGCTGCTTCCTGACGGGCAATGTAGCCTTCATATTTCACAGTGATTTCCATTTCCTCCACCGCTTCGGGATCGAAGGAAGGGCAGCCCAGGACGTCCACCATTTTCTGGTAGGTCATTTCCGGACGCTTCAGAATCTTATCGGCACCCATGCCGGTGGTGAGGGGCGCAGAGCCTATGCTTTCCAGGGCGGCGTTCACGTCTGCCTTGGGGGTGAAGCGCTTGGTGCGGATGTAGTGCATGGCTTCTTCGAATTTTCTCTTCCTGTCCAGGAACCGGCGGTACCGTTCTTCTGTAACCAGACCGATGTCGTAGCCTTTCTGGGTGAGGCGCAGGTCCGCATTGTCCTGGCGGAGGATGAGCCGGTATTCGCTGCGGCTGGTCATCATGCGGTAGGGTTCGTTGGTGCCTTTGGTCACCAGGTCGTCGATTAAGGCTCCGGTATAGGCTTCGTGGCGGCCCAGGATGAAGGGTTCCTTCCCTTTGATTTTAAGGGCCGCATTGATGCCGGCCATGAGGCCCTGGGCAGCGGCTTCTTCGTAGCCGGAGGTGCCGTTTGACTGGCCCGCGGAGTAGAGGCCCGGCAGTTTCTTCACTTCCAGGGTGGGATAGAGCTGCAGGGGATCCAGCAGGTCGTATTCAATGGCATAGGCCGGGCGCATGACCTTCACATCTTCCAGTCCCGGAATGGTGCGGAGGAAGGCGTACTGCACATCAATGGGCATGGACGTGGACATGCCCTGGACATACATTTCATTGGTATCAAGGCCTTCCGGTTCGATGAAGAGCTGATGCCGTTTCTTGTCAGGGAAGCGGACCACCTTGTCTTCTATGGAGGGGCAGTAGCGGGCACCGACGCCGTGGATGAGGCCGGCATACTTGGGGGCTCTCATGAGGTTTTCCCGGATAATGGCATGGGTAGTCTCATTGGTGTAGGTGAGCCAGCAGTTCCGCTGGTTCCGGTCTGCCCGTTCGTCCATGAAGGAGAAGGCATGGTTCTTAGGATCTCCCTGTTCCAGCTGCATATGGTCCAGATGGAGGCTCCGGATGTCCACGCGGCTGGGGGTGCCGGTTTTGAAACGGAGGATTTCCAGGCCATGTTTCTTCAGATTTTCTGAAAGGCCTACGGAAGGGCGCATGCCGTTGGGGCCGCCGGAATACATGGTGTCGCCGATAATGATTTCACTGTCCAGGTAGGTGCCGGTGCAGAGAATGACTGCTTTGGCCCGGTATTCTTCGTGAAGCTCCGTGGTAATGCCTACGCATTTCCCATCTTCCACAATGATATCCATGACCTGCACCTGTTTCAGGTCCAGGTTGTCCGTGTTTTCCACCACCTGCTTCATGTAGCGGTGGTAAGCATTCTTGTCGGACTGGGCGCGGAGGGCATAGACAGCCGGTCCCTTTCCCAGATTCAGCATGCGCATCTGGATGGCAGTCTTATCTGCGGCAATGCCCATTTCTCCGCCCAGGGCATCGATTTCCTTCACCAGATGGCTCTTGCCCGGTCCCCCGATGGCCGGATTGCAGGGCATCATGGCCACGTTTTCCAGGGAAATGGTGGTAAGGAGGGTCTTGCAGCCAAGGCGGGCAGCGGCCAGGGCCGCCTCGCAGCCTGCATGTCCGGCTCCTACTACGATAACATCATACGTATCAATAAGATACATGGTTTCCTTCTTTCTTCAATGAAAGAAGCAGCAGAGCGCTGCTTCTCTTCGTATAATAAGCCGATACTTTATTATATAAAATCCAGAGATAGTTTAAAAGGGGAAAATGCAGAGGGCTCTTTGGGACTTGAGGGTTCAGGCGCCTTCGGCGCCCGGGTTCAAAAGGTTCAGAGGGTTCAAAGGGTGGTGGTGGGGCGCCTTTTAATTGATAGAAGGCGCCCTCTTATGAAAAAACCTTTACAACCGCCCTGCGGGCGAGGAAATGCATTCCCCCCTTTGGTGGCTGGCGCCACCACCTTTCCCCCGCAAGCGGGGGCACTATAAAGCTCCGTTATGCTGTGAGCTGCTTATGAAAGGACTGCTTTTCAGGGCTTTATTCTGCCCCTTGAACAGGGGGAAGTCCGACGCAGCCCGGATAGGGGGTGGCGAGCGTAGCGAGCCAGTCAGCAGAATGTTTTTCATGCCATATGACAAAGAAAGCCAATCCCGTAACGCTGATTTTATAAGCATTGCCTATGGCAATCCGCCACCTTCAACGCCGCAGGCGCTGCCCCCCCCTGAGCGAAGCGAACATAACCTGCCGCCGATAGGCGGCCACAACCTTCGGCCCGAAGGGCTGTCAACCTTTCCCTTCACAACCCTTCTACACAACCCGTGGCGAAGCCGCGCAGCGGCTAATCACCAGTACACTATCCCGCTATTTCCCCACGCAGAACCGTTCGAAAATCTTGTTAATCAGTTCGTTATCCACCGTTTCTCCCGTGATTTCACCCATGCGGTTCCAGGCTTCCACCAGGTCCACGGTAATGCAGTCGGCCGGCATGCCGTCTTTGAGTGACTGCTGGGCGCGACGGACAGCTTCCAGCGCTTTTTTCACCAGGTCCACATGGCGGAGGTTGGTGAGGAAGAGCCGTCTCCCGGCGTCTCTGTCCTGGGTTTCGGTGAGGCGGCGGAGAGCTTCTTCCAGTTCTTCCATGCCGCTTCCGTAGCGGGCGGAGAGGGATACCACCGGCGCATCTCCTGCCAGGGCTTTGATTTCTTCTTCATCCACTTCCTGGGGTAGGTCGTATTTATTAAGGATGACCATGGATTTTCTTCCTTTCAGGGAAGAAAGGAGCTCCCTGTCTTCTTTTTCCAGGGAATGGGAGCCGTCAATGACGGCCAGTACCAGATCTGCCTGTTCCATGGATTTTTTGGCCCTTTCAATGCCGATTTTTTCCACTTGATTATCGGTTTCCCGAAGGCCGGCGGTATCCATAAGCACTAGGGGGACGCCGCCGATCTTGATGGATTCTTCGATGGTGTCTCTGGTGGTGCCGGGGATGTCGGTGACAATGGCCCGGTCTTCCTGGAGAAGGGCATTGAGGAGGCTGGATTTGCCTGCGTTGGGGCGGCCCACAATGGCAGTGCGAAGGCCGTCTTTGATGATTCTTCCTTCTTCCGACCGTTTCAGCAGGGAGGAAAGGCTCTTTTCGATACCATCCAGTCCTTCCCCAATCTGCTCGTTGGTCAAATCTTCCAGGTCTTCTTCCGGATAGTCGATGGTTACTTCCAGCTTAGTAATGAGGTCTGTCAGCTCGTCCCGGCTCATTTTCACAAAGCGGGACAGGGCGCCGGAAAGGTGGCTTTCCGCCTGGGACAGGGCGGCGGAGCCCCGGGCTTCGATAATGTCCATCACCGCTTCTGCCTGGGTGAGGTCCAGCCGGCCGTTGAGAAAGGCTCTTTTGGTAAATTCGCCGCGGCTGGCAGGGAGAGCGCCGTTTTCCAAAGCCAGCTCCAGAGTTTCCCGGAGAGCTTCGGTGGAGCCGTGAATCTGGATTTCCACCACGTCTTCGCCGGTATAGGAATGGGGTGCCTTCATGTACACCGCCAGCCCTTCATCCACCCTCTGGTCCTTCCTAACTACATGGCCGAAGTAGAGCCGGTAAGGCTCGGCCTCATGAAAGGATTTGATCTTTTTCGTATGAAACAGGGCATCCGCCACATCGGCAGCCTGACTGCCGCTGATGCGGACAATGCCTATGCCCCCTTCACCGGGAGCGGTGGCTATGGCTGCAATGGTTGTTTCTTCGTACATATAAAACTCCTTAAGGAAAATAGATTGAAATTTATATATTTATTGTAACAGAGTAGGGCAACATTTTCACGAAGGAAATGGAATCCCCCAAAAGGGCTGTGGGAAATGATGGACACCGATACCCCTCCGCCCCACTGTCATTTCGACAAAAGCGGAGCAGCAAAATCTCACTCTCCCATGGCAGGCAGCATAGCGACCGGAGATCTCTCGGCTCAGCGTTTCAATAGCCCCGAGGTCTTTATCTCCATACCGCCATGTCCCTCCGCTCGAGATGACGGTGGCGGCAGGCAGCATACGGTCATTTCAAAGGGGCAAATGACAGAAACGCCGACCCGCCACTTCGTCATTTCGACCGCAGCGCAGCGGAGCAGCAAAATCCCACTCTCCCATGGTATGCCGCATAGTGGAAGGAGATCTCTCGACTCAGCGTTTCAATAGCCCCGAGGTCTTTATCCCCATACCGCCATGTCCCTCCGCTCGAGATGACGGTGGCGGCAGGCAGCATACGGTCATTTCAAAGGGGCAAATGACAGAAACACCGCCTTGCCCTGTCGTCATTTCGACCGAAGCGAAGCGAAGTGGAGAAATCTCACGCCTCAAATGGCAGAAACGCTGCCTCCCACTCGTCATTTCGACGAAAGCGCAGCAGAGCAGCTAAATCTCACTTCCCCATGGTACACGCGCATGGCGGCAGGCGGCCCGTCATCACAGGGCCATAATAAAAGGGGCTGTGGGAAATGATTTCCATTTCCCACAGCCCCTTCTGCCAGTCAGCGGATATTCTTATTTCAGTACCTGACGCAGCATCCAGATTTCCTTGTAGAAGCTTTCGATGTAGTCGTCCATGAGAGCGCTGGTGAGGTAGTCGCCGCTTTCGTCAGCTGCCTTCTTCACAGCCAGCACGTCGTCACGAAGGAGTTCGAAGTCCTTCAGGGTGGAAGCGAAGGCTTCTTCCGAGGTGACTTCTTTGTTTTCCGCTTCTTCTACAGAAGTGAGGGCCAGAAATCCTTTCATGGTGGATTCCGGTTTCAGGGACAGCTTCAGCATATCCTCTGCCACGCCGTCTACCATGCCGGCAATCATGTCATAGTAGCTTTCCAGCTTCGGATGATCGTCGAAGAAATGGTAGCCCTTCAGGTACCAGTGATAGCTCTGCAGTTTGTGGTATTCCACCACCAGGTCAGCCAGTAATTTGTTCAGTAATTTTTCCATGATAGTTCCTCCTTATAATAAGATGAATTTTGAATACTTTTCTTTGGAAATCATATCTATTTACCTCGATTTCTGATATAATTATATCGTCAGAAATGAAATAAAAATAGCAAAATTATCTTTATTTTTATAAGGATTTTACAAATCAAGGTGTATTATGAAATCTTACTCCCTCATTCCCGGCACCCCTTCCGTCATAGGCACTGAAACGAAGACCCTCTATGCCGAACGGGAGGGAAAGGGCCGGAAAGGCACCCTCCTCACCCACTGGCATGAGGAAGCAGAGTGTCTCACCCTTCTTTCAGGGGCCCTGGAATTTCAAATCAATGAGGCCGTCATCACCCTTCATGCCGGAGACACGCTCCTTCTCTTCCCCAATGTAATCCACCGGAACGGCAGGGAAGCGGAAGGGACCACCCTGATCCGGGTGCTGGTGAACCAGGAGGTCATGACGGCGGACCAGGAAATCCGAAGCCGCCTCATTCATCCCTTTTTAGACAGCCGCCGGTCCGATTTTCTGTACATTCCTGCTTCGCAAAAAGGGGCCGGGGAAATATCTTCCCTCATGGAGGACATCGAGAAGGCAGGACAGCGCAGGGATCCGCTGGGCCGCCTGCAGGTCATTGCCTTCCTCCACCTTCTCCTGTATCGTCTCTGCACCCTGTTCCCGGTAGAGGAAAAGGCCATCCCTCTGCCCTCTCCTTCCGACCGGGCCGTGCTGAAGGATATGGCCGACTTTATCCGCCGTCATTACGGAGAAAAAATCACCCTGGATGAAATCGCCGCCGCTGGAAAGGTATCCCGCAGTAAATGTTCCTCCATATTCAAGACCTACATGGGTTCCTCGCCTATGGATTACGTCAATGAGTACCGCCTTTCTGTAAGCCGCACTCTTCTGGAATACCAGGACACACCCATTGCAGACATTGCCTATGCCTGCGGCTTTTCCAGCCAGAGCTACTTTGCCAAACTGTTCAGCCGCAGCTTCCACATGACGCCCAGGGACTTCCGCGCCGCCTGCCGAAAGGCGGGATGAGGCATTTCTGCTATCCTAAAAGGGTTCATAGGGGAAGGTTCTCAGGATTGACCGGCCCTATGGGCCGGAGGGTTCTTAGGTTTGACGGGCCTTTGGCCCGAGGGTTGTGGTGGCGGCTTCGCCGCAGATTATAAAAAAGCCGGCCCGCGCCCTCCGTCATTTCGACCGTAGCCGGTCAGCCGCCAATAGGAAAGCCTCTTATTGTGCAGGCTAGAGGCCAACTTCGGCTGACTTGGAGACTCTATGCAGAGTCTCCACAGAGTAGAGAAATCCCCCCCTCTCATGGTACGGGCGGCATTACGGTGGGAGATCTCTCGACTCAGAGCATCATGGGAGCGGTTCCTGTCTGTCTCCCATAACGG
>UMLR01036890.1_pt1 | contig 15354 bp, 10 predicted proteins | sample 1966741 | NCBI WGS metagenome assembly UMLR01 (sample SAMEA4836207, study PRJEB28245) | human gut metagenome | biome: gut microbiome; material: fecal sample | place: Denmark | collected 2008 | reverse complement strand
CAGCCGTGCCGGCAAGATGGAACAGCACAATGCCGGCAAGCCCCATGTGGCACAGAAGCACTGTATCGGCTGTGGTCAGTGCCGGAAGATATGCGCCTACGGCGCGCCCATCATCGAAAACGGCAAGGCCCATATCGACCACGACAGATGCGTGGGTTGCGGCCGCTGCATTGCCGTCTGCCCCAAGAACGCGGTGCAGATCAACTGGGACGAGACCACCATTAACCTGAACCGGAAGATCGCCGAGTACACCAAGGCGGTGGTGGACGGCCGCCCCTGCTTCCACATCTCGCTGGTCATCGACGTGTCCCCCAACTGCGACTGCCGTCCCGAGAACGACATGGCCATCGTGCCCAACGTGGGCATGTTCGCCTCCTTCGACCCGGTGGCGCTGGACATGGCCTGCGTGGACGCGGTGAACGCCCAGACGCCCCTGCGCGGCTCCGCCGCCGATGACGCGCACGCCAAGGCCCATGTGCATGACCACTTTCAGCGCCTGCACCCGGACACCAACTGGCGCAGCTGTCTGGAGCACGGCGAGAAGATCGGCATCGGCACCCGGGAGTATGAGTTGATCAAGATATAAAAAGCGGAAAGCCACCCGTCAGGGTGGCTTTCCTTATGTATTTATTCCGCATCATCTGCGGACGTTTCCTCTGAGGCGTCCTCGTCCTCCGGGTCATCGATGTGGGCGAACCACTCCCGGTAGCGGTGCATATCCTTGGCGAACAGCTGCCCGTTGCTGGGCGGTGTGTAGGTGATGGCGTTGGCCCCGGCGGCAATGGTGGACAGGATCGTCTCCTCCGTGGGACCGCCGGTGGCGATAACGGGCAGCTCCGGATAGCGGGCCCGGATCTCTGCCACGATGGCGGGCGTCCTGTCCGCACCAGAGACGTTCACAAAATCGATGCCCGCCGCCAGCTTGCTCTCCAGGTCCACTTTTTCCGACACCACCGTATAGACCACCGGGATCTCCACGGTGGCCTTGATGGCCCGGATGGTATCGTCGTCAATGAACGTGTTGCACACCACGCCGAAGGCGCCCTGGTGCTCAGCAAAAGCGGCGATGTGGGCCGAACGCTGGCCCTTGGTCAGACCGCCGCCTACGCCAACGAACACCGGCACATCGGACACGCCGATAATGGCCTGGGTAATGCCTGCCTGGGGCGTAAAGGGATATACGGCGATGACCGCATCGGCGTTGATATTCTTAATGATGGCCACGTCGGTGCTGAATACAAGCGACTTGATACGCCGGCCGAATACGCGGATGCCGCTACATTTGCTGATACAGTGGGGCACGGTCAATGCGTGCTTACGCAGGGTGCCCTCGTAGGTGGGAACGTACTTCTTCACATTGCCTTCCTTTCCAGTGGGTCGATTTTTCCTTATTGAAAACATTATAGCAGAAAAAGCAACTCATGTAAATAAAAGTGGGCGCATTTTTAACAGTTCGTTAACATTGACTATCGCGGAGAAAAGTGCCGGATAACGACGCTCCGGGACGAAACAGCGGGCCATCCGTCGGATGGCCCGCTGCGCTTATACGTTTGCCAGATAGTCCCGGCACTTGTTGTTGGCTTCCCGGGCCACCAGTTCCTCATCCACAGTGACAAGATGCCCCTGCCGCACGGTGACGCGTCCCTGCACCACGGTGTAGTCCACCGGCCCCCGGACACCCACGGTACCCAGCACAGAGCCGGCGTCCTGATCACAGCCTACCAGCTCCAGCCGGCGGCTGTCGATCATGAACAGATCGGCGCACTTGCCCACGGACAGCTGCCCGATGTCGTCCCGGCCCAGCAGCCGCGCACTGCCCCGGGTGGCCATTTTGAGGATGTCATAGCCGGTGGGAGCCTGACGGCTGGCGTGCAGCCGGTGCAGCAAGAAGGCTACCCGCAGTTCCTCCAGCAGGCTTGAGCCGTCGTTGCTGGCGCTGCCGTCCACCGCCAGTCCTACCGGCACACCCAGGGCCAGCATTTCCGGGATGCGGGCCACGCCGCTGGCGAGCTTCATGTTGCTGATGGGGCAGTGCGCCACGCCGGTGCCTGTCCGGGCTAGCAGCCGCAGCTCCTCGTCGTTGAAGTGTATGCCGTGGGCAAACCACACATCGTCGCCCAGCCAGCCCAGCCGCGCCATGTATTCCAAAGGCCGGATGCCCTCACGCTGCAGCATGAAGTTCTCCTCGTCCTTTGTCTCGCACAGGTGGGTGTGCAGCCGAACGTGGTACTGTCGGGCCAGGATAGCGCTCTGACGCAGCAGCTCCGCCGACACGGAGAAAGGAGAGCAGGGGGCCAGTGCCACACGGCACATGGCACCGTAGCTGTCATCGTGGTATTTCTCGATACAGCGGACGCTGTCTGCCATGATCTCGTCTACCGTCTGCACCACGCTATCCGGCGGCAGGCCGCCGTCCTTGACGCTCAGGTCCATGCTGCCGCGGCTCATGTAGAGGCGAATGCCCAGCTCCCGTGCGGCGCTGCGCTGTGCGCCCAGCAGGTCACCGCTATGGGAGGGAAAGACGTAGTGGTGGTCAAAGCAGGTGGTGCAGCCATGCTTCATCAGCTCGCCCATGCCGGTCAGGCTGGACAGCCGGATCACATCCTCATCCAGGTTTTTCCAAATCTCATACAGGGTCTTCAGCCAGTCAAACAGCTCCATGTTCTGCACCTGCGGCAGATTGCGGGAGAATACCTGATAGAGGTGGTGATGGGTGTTGACCAGACCGGGGTAGCACAGCATATGGCTGCCGTCGATGACCTCGTCGGCGCTGATGTCCAGCGCCGTACCGATAGCCTTGATAAAGCCATCCTCACAGTAAAGGTCCGCGTTATGCAGTACGCGGTCTTCGTCGTCGCAGGTGACCAGCTGGTGAATGTTCTTAATGAGCAGGGTGGACACGGTAATTCCTCCTTATGGTGATAGATGGGTAGGAAAAAAGAGCAGGCCGCAAAGCGGCCTACTCTTTTCATTATCGGGTCAGCGTTCCTCGCGGAAGTAGGAGAGACCGAGGGACGCAGGGGGCTGATCCTCCCGCTTTTTACGCAGGGACACGATGATCAGCACGATCAGAGTGATGACGTAGGGCAGCATCTTGTACAGCTCCTTGACAGCCATCTGTGCGCCGGTGGGCAGATAGATGTTCAGAATGTACAGACCACCAAACAGGATGGAGGCCAGAATACTGACATTGGGACGCCAGATGGTGAAGATGACCAGCGCGATGGCCAGCCAGCCGCGGTCACCGAAGGCGTTGTTGGACCACACGCCGTTGGCGTAGTCCATGACGTAGTACAGTCCGCCCAGGCCCGCGATCATGGAGCCGATGCAGGTGGCCAGATACTTGTACTTGGTCACGTTGATGCCGGCGGCGTCGGCGGTAGAGGCGCTCTCGCCCACGGCGCGCAGGTGCAGGCCGGGACGGGTGTGGTTCAGGAAGTAGGACGCGCCCAGGGCGATGATGATGGCCACATAGGCCAGGAAGCCGTAGGACAGGAACAGCTCTCCGAACCAGCCGGTGCTGTCGGCGCCGGGCAGGGTGGTCTTGAAGTACAGACTGGTGTTGGCCAGGGCGATGGAGGGAACCTCACTGTTGGTCAGCTTGATGAGGGAGCCACCGAAGAAGTTGCCTACGCCCACGCCGAAGGTGGTCATAGCCAGACCGGTGACGTTCTGATTGGCGCGGAGGGTGACGGTCAGGAAGCAGTAGAGCAGACCCATCAGCAGGGAGCCCAGCAGGGAGCACAGGATGGGGATCATGATGGCCAGAAAGCCGTTCAGCTGCCCGCCGGCGGCCTGCTCATAGAAGAACGAGCCGATAACGCCGCTGATGCCGCCCACGTACATGATGCCGGGAATACCCAGGTTCAGGTTACCGGACTTCTCCGTGAGGATCTCGCCGGTGCTGCCGAACAGCAGGGGGATACCCTGCATGACCGCGCGGGGGAAGAAGGATACAAAGTCGAAGCCCATCCGTTACGCCTCCTTTTTGCTGCTCTTGCGCAGAGTGACCTTGTAGGTGATGAAGAACTCGGTAGCAATGATGAAGAACAGAATGATACCGGTCAGAATATCCGCGAAGGACTGGTTCAGGCTGAAGGCGGTGGAGATCTCGCCGGCACCGCGATCCATGGTCACCAGCAGCAGGGAGGCGGCGATCATGATGAAGGGGTTGAACTTGGACATCCAGGACACCATGACGGCGGTAAAGCCGCGGCTGTCCACGATGGTGGTGGTCAGGGTGTGGCTGATCCCGGCGGTCAGGATATATCCCATCAGGCCGCAGATCGCGCCGGAGAGTACCATGGTGCGGATGATCACGCGATCCACCTTGATACCGGCATAGCTGGCGGTGCGCTGGCTCTCGCCAACGACGGCGATCTCATAACCGTGCTTGCTGTATGTGAGATAGATATACATCATGCCGGTCAGCAGGGCGACCACCAGAATGGGGAGCAGCTGTGCCTGTCCGCCGATGCGGGGCAGCCAGCCGGCCTCGGAAGCCTGGTTGATGATGCCGATCTTACCGGCGCCCTTGGGCACCTCCCATATGATGATAAAGTAGGAGGCCAGCTGCATGGCGATGTAGTTCATCATCAGGGTGAACAGCGTCTCGTTGGTGTTCCATCTGGCCTTGAAGAAGGCGGGCAGGAAGCCCCATACGGCGCCGGCCAGCAGCGCGGCCGCCAGAGAGATGACGATCAGCAGGAAATTGGAGACCTTGCCGCCCAACAGGATCATGCAGGTGGTGGTGGCCAGGCAGCCGATCAGGGTCTGCCCCTCGGCGCCGATGTTCCAGAAGCGCATCTTGAATGCGGGCGTTACCGCTAAGGAGATACCCAGCAAGACGGCAACATTCTGTCCGGTGACCCAGATTTTACGGGAGGTGCCGAAGGCACCCTTGAGGATCGTGCCGTAGACGGCGATGGGATCCTGACCGGTCAGCAGGGTGGTGATCAGTCCGCAGAACACCAGTGCCAGCAGCAGGATACCGCCGCGGATCAGCAGTGCCTTGGGCAGAGGCAGCGCATCGCGCTTGGAAATATGAAAGAGCGAACCTTTTTTATTCATCTGCCTTGCCTCCTTCCACGCGGGTCATCAGCGCGCCCACTTCCAGCTTGTTGGTTTTGCGGCCGTCCACCACGCCGGAGACCTGACCGCCGCACAGCACCACGATCCGGTCACACAGTTCCAGCAGCACGTCCAGGTCCTCGCCCACATACACGACGGCGACGCCCTTCATTTTCTGCTCGGTCAGCAGGTTGTAGATGGTGTAAGATGTATTGATGTCCAGACCACGGACAGCGTAGGCAGTCATCAGCACGGAGGGCTGCTGGGCGATCTCGCGGCCCACCAGGACCTTCTGCACGTTACCGCCGGACATACGGCGTACCGGGAAATTCGTGCTGGGGGTGACGACCTCCAGCTCCTGCCAGATGCGCTGTGCCAGCGCCTCAGGATTTTTGCGGTCCAGGAAAATGCTGGCACCCTTGCGCCAGGAGCGGAGCATCATGTTGCCGGTCATGCCCATGGAGCCTACCAGACCCATGCCCAGACGATCCTCGGGGACAAAGCTCATGGCCACGCCGCTCTTGCGGATGTCCATGGGATCCATGCCCACCAGATTTTTCTCCTCGTTGGTCTCCGGGGAGATATAGGTCACGGTGCCGGAGCTGACGGGATACAGGCCCGCGATGGACTCCAGCAGTTCACGCTGGCCGGAACCGGCGATACCCGCTACGCCCAGCACCTCGCCGGCGTTAACAGTAAAGCTCACGTTGTCCAAACGCTTGACGCCCAGCTCGTCGAACACGGTCAGCCCCTCGATCTTCAGCCGGGGCTCCACATTCACGGGGGTGGGGCGGTTGATATTCAACGACACGCTGTGGCCCACCATCATATCGGTCAGGGACTGCTGGTCGGCGTCCTTGGTCAGCACGTCGCCTATGTATTCGCCCTTGCGGAGCACGGCCACCCGGTCGGACACGTCCAGCACCTCGTGGAGCTTGTGGGTGATGATGATCAGGGACTTGCCGTCGGCCTTCATGTTGCGCATGACGGCGAACAGCTTGTCCGTCTCCTGCGGGGTCAGCACGGCGGTGGGCTCGTCCAGGATCAGGATGTCCGCGCCGCGGTACAGCACCTTGACGATCTCCACGGTCTGCTTCTGGGAAACAGACATATCATAGATCTTCATGTCCGGGTCGATATCAAAGCCGTACTTATCACAGATGTCCTTGACCTTTTGACGTGCATTGTTCAGGTCAAGCTTGCCCTCCAGGCCGAGGATGATATTCTCGGTGGCGGTGAACAGGTCGACCAGCTTGAAGTGCTGGTGGATCATGCCGATACCCAGATCGAAGGCATCCTTGGGAGATGCGATGGTCACAGGCTTGTCGTGGACGTAGATCTGCCCCTCGTCGGGGAAATAGATGCCGGAGAGCATATTCATCAGCGTGGTCTTGCCGCTGCCGTTCTCGCCCAGCAGGGACAGGATCTCGCCTTCGTACAGTTCAAGGTTTACATCTTTGTTTGCGATGACCTTGCTGCCGAACCGCTTGGTGATGTTCTCCATTCTGATCGCGCATTTCTTTTCCAAGGCTGTCATCCTTTCTTTCGGCGCAGATGGCTGCAACACCTCGAATACGCCGGGGATAAATTCCATACGACTTATTCTACCATACATGTTGAGCGTTGTAAATCAAAATCAGCAAAAAATTTGTCAGGTATATACAAAGAATGTGAGGTTACACAAGAAAGAGTCATTCTCTTTGTGTAAATCGTCAAAGCCGCGTGTAGGAGGGAAAAAGCAAGAGGTGGGCTGCCTGTGCAGCCCACCTCGTTGTGGTGCAATATGCTATTGGAAAACCTGGCTATTAGCCGCCGTAGTTGACATCCAGACGGGTGATGCCGTCGATCTCCAGATCGAAGTAAGGAGCGGAACGCTTCTCGGACTCAGCGAAGTAACCGTCATGCACGACCTCGGTGTCGGGGGTGTTATCGCTGTCGGCGTTGACGTCAGCCTGGTAGGAGGTCAGAGTCTCACCCTTCACAGTGAAGGTGGAGCAATCGAACACGTGAATCTCGCCCTTCTCCAGCTTCTCGGTAGCAGCGGCAATGGCCTCGGCAGTGCCTTCGGCGGCCACGGTGGTATTCAGGTCAGTCAGGACCACAGAGTTGGTGGCCAGAGTGCCGGTCCAGTCAACATCGATGGCGGTGCCGTCCATGACAGCCTTGATGGCATACTCATAGTAGGGCGCCCAGTTGATGCGGGAGGAGATGATGTAGGTGTTGGGGCAGGCAGCCTGAGTGGAGCCGTTGTAGGAAACGTTGGGAACACCGGCGTTCTCGCAGGCGGTAGGAGCACCCAGAGAGTCGGCGTGCTGGCTGATCAGCTTGCAGCCGCCCTGGATCAGCTTCTCGGCGCCTTCCTTCTCCAGAGTCTCATCGTACCAGCTGCCGGTGAAGGTCACATCCATGGTGACGGTGGGGCAGACGGACTTGGCACCCAGATAGAAGGAGGTGTAACCGGAAACCACTTCGGCGTAGGTGAAAGCACCCACATAGCCCATCTTGGCCTCGTCAGCCTTGATATCGCCGGCATCGATCATCGCGTTCAGCTTCAGACCGGCAGCGATACCGGCCAGATAGCGGCCCTCATAGATGGAGGCGAAGGCATTGTGGTAGTTGGCCAGACCCTCGGTGTGAGCGCGGGTACCGGTGCTGTGGCAGAACTGCACCTCGGGGTTCGCCTTGGCGACCTCGATCATGTAAGGCTCATGACCGAAGCTGTCGGCAAAGATGATGTTGCAGCCGGCATCCACCAGATCAGCGGCGACCTCGGCGCACTGCTCGGTCTCACCCACGTTGGTCTTGATGAAGTAATCCTCATTCTCGACCAGACCCAGGTTGGCGCAGGCTTCCTTGGCGGCATCGATGAAGTTCTTGTCATAGGTGGAGTTTTCATCATGCAGGGTGATGAAGCCGACCTTGACCTTGGCAGCGGTGGCATCACCGTCGCCGTTGCCCTGAGTGTCGTCCTTCTTCTCACCGCAGGCCACCAGGCTCAGAGCCATGACCAGGGCGAGGAGCATTGCAAGGAACTTTTTCATTCTTGTTTTCCTCCTTAAAATATGTGACGCACGCCTGAAAGTAAGGCAAATTTTGACGTGCGTCTGAACAACGGGCGTCCGGCCCGGTATTCACGCGACTCATAAGAACGTGAGTATTATACAGGATTTCACCGCCGATTTCAACAGAAAATGTGAATTACGGCAAAATTTATTTCTGACGCACAAAAAATCTTTGTAAATCTTGTGCAGTATGCGGCATTTGATAGAAATTTCCCGTTCCGAAATACCCGTTCCATATGGCAGGGATAAGCGCGTTACTGATGAATACGGGTGCCGGTCTTGCCCTCGATACCGTCCTTGGCCTTTTCGAGCAGGGTGATAAGGGCGGTACGGCCGGCCTTGGACTCGGCGAACTTCACCGCGGCCTGGACCTTGGGCAGCATGGAGCCCTTGGCAAACTGGTTCTCCTCCATGTACTTGTAGGCTTCGGCGGGGGGCAGATCGTCCAGACCCTTCTGATCGGGCTTGTTGTAGTTGATGGCCACCTTCTCCACGGCAGTCAGGATGATGAGCATATCGGCGTCCAGCAGCTCGGCCAGCAGTTCGCTGCCGAAGTCCTTGTCGATGACGGCGGGGGTGCCGGAGAGCTTGCTGCCCTCGCGGATAACGGGGATGCCGCCGCCGCCCACGGCGATGACCACATGACCGGCCTCTACCAGCGCCTTGATGCTGGCCTTTTCCACGATATCAAAGGGCTTGGGGGAGGGAACGACCTGGCGATAGCCACGGCCGGCGTCCTCTACCATGGTGTAACCCTTCTCGGCGGCGATGCGGTCCGCCGTCTCCTTGTCATAAAAAGCGCCCACGGGCTTGGTGGGGTTCTGGAAAGCGGGGTCGTCCTTGGACACCACGGTCTGGGTCACGATGGTAGCCACGGGCTTGTCCATGCCGCGGCTGGCCAGCTCATTGCCGATGGCCTGCTGCAGGTGATAGCCGATGTAGCCCTCGGACATGGCGCCGCACTCAGGGAAGGGCATATCGGCCTTGATGGCCTTGGCCTCGGCAGCGGTGGACAGGCCCAGATTGATCATACCCACCTGAGGGCCGTTGCCGTGGGCGACCACGACTTCATTGCCTGCGGCGATCAGGTCCACGATGGACTTGGCGGTCTCGGTGACCAGCTGGAGCTGCTCAGCGGCGGTATTGCCCAGTGCGTTGCCGCCCAGCGCGATAACGATTCTCTTAGACATAATGCTCTACCTCACTGTTTTCATTTTTCCATCTCCGCGTGCCCATTCTGAAGCGCAGGGGGAAAGGGCGTTTTCGGGGCGCGGGGGAGACGGTCTCAGATAGTATAACACAGATTGTATACAGTACACAATATCTATCGCCCACAACATTTACACAAAAATGCGGCAGGGGACAGAAAATAGCGGGAGGGGGAGCCCCTCCCGCTATCGGGTCGATTATTTAGAACTTCTTGCGGGTGTCCTTGGTCTCGTCCAGCTCCATCAGGGCCTTGACGGGATCCTTCACCTGGGCCATGAAGATCATGGCGGCGATGATATAGGGCTTGTAGGAGGCCTGCTTGTACAGAGGCACGATGTAGCGGTCGAACACGGAGTTGTCTACCTCGCCCTCGGCGCAGCTCAGACCGGTGATGTCGGCAGGCAGGCAATGCAGGTACAGGGCCTTGCCGTCCTTGGTGAGCTTCATCATCTCTTCGGTGCAGGCCCAATCCTTGTGCTGGGCGTTCTGGGCCAGCAGGCGCTTCTCCAGTGCGTCAATGCCCTCCTTGTCGCCGGCGGCGTACAGCTTGGTGCGCTCTTCCATAGCGGCGTAGGAAGCCCAGCTCTTGGGATACACGATATCGGCATCCTTGAAGGCCTCGGCCATGCTGTTGGTCTTGTGGAACTTGGAGCCGTACTTCTCGCAGTTCTTGCGGGCGACCTCTTCCACCTCGGGCATTACGTCATAGCCCTCGGGATGGGCCAGGGTCACGTCCATGCCGAAGCGGGTGAACAGGCCGATCACGCCCTGGGGCACGGACAGGGGCTTGCCGTAGGAGGGAGAATAGGCCCAGGTCATAGCGACCTTCTTGCCCTTCAGGTTCTCCACGCCGCCGAAGTAGTGGATGACGTGCAGCATATCGGCCATGCACTGGGTGGGGTGGTCCACGTCGCACTGCAGGTTCACCAGGGTGGGCTGCTGCTCCAGGATACCGTCGCGGTAGCCTTCCTTCACGGCGTCCATAAAGGTCTTCTGATACTTGTGGCCCTCGCCGATGAACATATCATCGCGGATGCCGATGACGTCGGCCATGAAGGACACCATGTTCGCGGTCTCGCGGACGGTCTCGCCGTGGGCGATCTGAGACTTCTTCTCGTCCAGGTCCTGGACCTCCAGGCCCAGCAGGTTGCAGGCGGAGGCGAAGGAGAAGCGGGTACGGGTGGAGTTGTCGCGGAAGATGGAGATGCCCAGGCCGGAATCGAACACACGGGTGCTCTTGTTGCGCTCGCGCAGGTCGCGCAGGGCGTCGGCCACGGTGAAGATGGCGTCGATCTCATCGTCGGTCTTGTCCCAAGTCCAATAGAAATCGGTCTTGTACATATTGTTGATGTTCAGGGTAGACAGATGGCGTGCCAGTTCAACAGTCTTGCTCATTTTGATCGTTCTCCTTGTATGTTTAATATAGCGTATATGGCGTATGATCGATTACTTGATGTCGTTGCCGGTCAGCTCCTGGCGGAAGCTGGTGGCGGAGCCGTCCTTGTTCTCGGGCTTGTACAGGCCGGGAACGGCGGCATACAGGGCGGCGCAGGTCACCAGGTCCTGCTTGAAGGTCACCTCGTTGGGAGCGTGTGCCTGAGACTCGGCACCGGGGCCAAAGCCTACGCAGGGGATGCCGTAGCGGCCCTGGATGGACACGCCGTTGGTGGAGAACGTCCACTTGTCGGTCAGGGGACGGCCCTCGCGCTTGGAGGCAGCCAGCTCGGTGGGCATCAAACGCTTGTCACCCCACAGGCTGTGATGGGCATCCACCAGGGCCTGGACGTGAGGAGCAGTCTCCTTGTTGATCCAGGTGGGGAAGAAGCACTCGGTCTCATATACATGGCCGGTCCATGCGGGACGGTCATACATATACATGGAAACCTTCACGTCCTTGGCATACTTCTTGCAGGCGGGCAGGTCCTCGATCTCCTTCAGGCAGGACTGATAGGTCTCGCCAGCGGTCATGCGGCGGTCGATGGAGATGGCGCAGCTGTCGGCCACAGCGCAGCGGGAGGGGGAGGTGTAGAAGATCTGGCTGGTGGTGCAGGTGCCGCGGCCCAGGAAGCGGGCATCCTCGTAGTGCTCGGGGTTGAACTTGGGATCCAGCATCTTCACCAGACCGTTGATCTCGGTGGAGCCGTCGGCGGGGTTCTCGTTCAGGTCACGGATGTTCAGGATGACCTCGGCCATCTTGTGGATGGCGTTGTCGCCGCGCTCGGGGGCGGAGCCGTGGCAGGACACGCCGTGCATATCCACGCGGATCTCCATACGGCCGCGGTGGCCGCGGTAGATGCCGCCGTCGGTGGGCTCGGTGGAGATAACGAATTCGATCTTGCTGCGGGCGTCCTCAGGACCGTTGAAGTACTCATTGACGATGGACTGCCAGCACATACCGTCGCAGTCCTCCTCCTGCACGGAGCCCACGACCATCATCTTGTAGCCCTTGGGCAGCAGGTCCAGATCCTTCATGATCTTCACGCCGTAGGCGGCGGCGGCCATGCCTCCCTCCTGGTCGGAACCGCCGCGGCCGTAGATGATGTCATCGGTCTCATAGCCCTTGTAGGGGTCGGCTTCCCAGTTTTCGATATTGCCGATGCCAACAGTATCGATGTGGCTGTCGATAGCGATGATCTTGTCGCCCTCGCCCATCCAGCCGATGACGTTGCCCAGCTTGTCGAACTCCACCTTGTCATAGCCCAGGGCCTTCAGCTCCTCGGCGATGCGCTTGACGACGCCCTCTTCCTCACAAGACTCGGAAGGGATGGCGATCATGTCCCGCAGGAACTTGACCATAGCGGGTTTGTACGCCTCGGCGGCGTTTCTGATGGCAGCAAAATCCATAATGTACCTCCGCAAAAATTTTATCAAATTCTGTGTTAAAAACGGGTAAACGGTTTTTACCATCTCCTATCATAGCACATGGTAGCTGGATGTCAAACAAAAATTTAGGAAATCAAAAAGTTTTTCAGAAAAAACCGTTGCTTTTTGTGGGAGGTGTGGTATTATGTAAGAGGAGAAAAGCGGAAAAGGAGGGTGTTATGGAGGCGAAACGATTAGAATCGCTGAAGCAGATCGCCGCGGGCATCGCGGCGCAGTTCGGCGACAAGTGCGAGGTGGTCATCCACGATGTGGCCAGCAGCCACCCGGAGCACACCATCGTACACATCGAAAACGGGCACGTGTCCGGCCGGAAGATCGGCGACGGTGCATCCAGGGTCGTCATGGAGCAGCTGGAGCATCAGAACGAGCAGCCCCAGGACCATCTGTGCTACCTGACGCGGACGCCGGGCGGGAAGATACTGAAATCCTCATCCCTGTATATCCGCAACAGCCGCGGCGCGGTCACGGCCATATTTTCCATCAACTACGACATCACCAACATCATGATGATGCACCAGGAGCTGGGCGAGTTTATGCTTACCCGCGACCGGGAGCAGTCCGAGCCGGAGAAGATCATCAACGTCAACGATGTGCTGGACGAGCTGATCCAGCAGTCCGTGGCACTGGTGGGCAAGCCTGCGGCCCTGATGAACAAGGACGACAAGATCCGGGCCATCCGCTTCCTCAGCGACGCGGGCGCGTTCCTGGTCACCAAGTCCGGCGACAAAGTGGCAAAATACTTCGGTATTTCCAAATACACCTTATATTCCTATATTGATGCGAACAAACAACAGGAGGAAAAGAAACATGGGTAAAATCGATCTGTCCATCAACAAAGTCGGTCTGGCGCATAACATCCAGAAGGCCAAGGAGAACAACGTCATCATCCCCACCATCGCCCAGATGCAGAACCCTGACCTGATCCCCGAGAAGATCAAGGCCAAGCTGAGCCACACCGGTCTGTGGGATGTGGATCCCGTCAACCTGTTCCGCATTTCCTGGCACAACGAGGCCAAGGAGTCCGGCGGTCTGTTCCAGGCGGTCCCCAACTATGTGGAGATCCCCAGCAAGCTCTCCGGCGTGCCCTGCCGCATCGTTGCCATGTCCGGCAAGTGGTTCCCCACCGGCTGCCACAAGGTGGGCGCCTCCTTCGGCTGCCTGGCTCCCCGCCTGGTGACCGGTCAGTTCGATGCCACCTATCACCATGCCGTGTGGCCCTCCACCGGCAACTACTGCCGCGGCGGCGCCTTCAACTCCAAGCTGCTGGCCTGCGAGTCCGTGGCCATCCTGCCCCAGGATATGTCCAAGGAGCGTTTTGACTGGCTGAAGTCCATCGCCGGCCAGATCATTGCCACCCCCGGCTGCGAGTCCAACGTCAAGGAGATCTTCGACAAGACCTGGGAGCTGAAGCAGGATCCCACCATGATGATCTTCAACCAGTTCGCCGAGATGGGCAATCCCCTGTGGCACTACAACGTCACCGGCTACGCCCTGGCTGACCTGTTCGAGGCCGTCAAGAAGCCCGGCCAGAACTTCGCCGGCGCCTGCTTTACCTCCGGCTCCGCCGGTACCATGTCCGCCGGTGATCTGCTGAAGGAGCGCTATCCCCACCTGAAGCTGGCCGTGGGCGAGGCCCTGCAGTGCCCCACCATCCTGGATAACGGCTTTGGCGGCCACCGCATCGAGGGTATCGGCGACAAGCACATCCCCTGGATCCACAACGTGAAGAACACCGATATGGCCATCGCCATCGACGACGAGGACAGCCAGCGCCTGCTGCGCCTGTTCAACACCCCCGAGGGCCAGAAGTACATGAAGGACGAGCTGGGTATGTCCGACGAGGAAGTCCAGAAGATGACCTGGCTGGGCATCTCCGGTATCGCCAACGTCCTGTGCTGCATCAAGATGGCCAAGTACTACGAGCTGACCGAGAACGACGTGGTGGGCACCGTGCTGACCGACTCCGCTGTCATGTACCAGTCCCGTATCGAGGAGCTGAACCAGATGTACGGCGCGTACAACGCTCATGAGGCGTCTCTGGACCACAACCTGCACATGCTGGGCCTGAAGACCGACTCCATGCTGGAGCTGACCTACACCGAGCGCAAGCGTGTCCACAACCTGAAGTACTACACCTGGGTGGAGCAGCAGCAGATGAACGTGGAGGACCTGAACGCCCAGTGGTACGATACCAAGAACACCTGGGACGCCGTCCACGCACAGGCCAAGGAGCTGGACGAGCTCATCAACGAGTTCAACGAGGCCACCGGCCTGCTGAAGGCTCTGTAAGAAAACACCGCAACAACGCCTCAGGGCGGGGCTCTCGCCCCGCCCTGTATTTCTTATTTCATATGAGGAGAACCACCATGAAAAACGTAAAATACGGCAAATGTGTCCGCTGCGGCAAGACCTACGACGCCGTTCCCGACCTGACCAACTGCGAATGCGGCGGTATCCTGGATATCGTCTATGACTACGACTACATCAAGTCCGTGCTGACCAAGGAGAAGCTGGCCAAGCGCGAGAACCGTTCCATGTGGCGCTACCGTGAGCTGCTGCCTGTGGAGGAGACCACGCCCGACACGCCGCTGCGCGTGGGTTGGAGCCCCCTGTACGAGGAGCCGAAGCTGGCGGAGCTGCTGGGCATCAAGCGTCTATGGGTCAAGGACGATGGCCAGAATCCCACCGCATCCCTGAAGGACCGTGCCAGTGCCATGGCCGTGGCCAAGGCCATGGAGGCCGGCGCCAAGACCATCGCCTGCTCCTCTACCGGCAACGCCGCCAGCTCTCTGGCCGGCAACGCCGCCGCCGCAGGCATCAAGACCTATATCTTCGTCCCCGAGCGCGCCCCCAAGGGCAAGGTGGCCCAGCTGATGATCTTCGGCGCCAACGTCATCTCCGTCAAGGGCAACTATGAGGACACCTTCAAGATGTCCGCCGCCGCCATTGACAAGTACGGCTGGTACAACCGCAACGCCGCCATCAACCCCTACCTCTCCGAGGGCAAAAAGACCGTGGCGCTGGAGATCGCCGAGCAGCTGAACTGGGAGATGCCCGACTACCTGGCCATCTCCGTGGGCGACGGCTGCACGATCGCCGGTGTGTGGAAGGGCTTTAAAGACCTGTACGC
>UMLR01055393.1_pt1 | contig 15411 bp, 10 predicted proteins | sample 1966741 | NCBI WGS metagenome assembly UMLR01 (sample SAMEA4836207, study PRJEB28245) | human gut metagenome | biome: gut microbiome; material: fecal sample | place: Denmark | collected 2008 | reverse complement strand
CTGCCGTATTTTTCCTTCCAGGCCCACACACGCTCAAGGAACTTCTCGCGGCCCAGATCGTAACGGGTCAGTCCCTCGTTCTTCCGCAGCTCCTCCTCCACCTTGATCTGGGTGGCGATGCCGGCGTGGTCGCTGCCGGGCAGCCACAGCGCCTCGTAGCCCTGCATCCGCTTAAAGCGGGTCAGGATGTCCTGCAGGGTGCAGTCCAGGGCGTGGCCCATGTGCAGCTGGCCGGTAACGTTGGGGGGCGGCATGACGATGGAAAAAGGCTTCTTGTCCGGGTTCGGCTCCGCCTTGAAGCAGTCGCCGTCCATCCAAAGCTTGTAGATGCGGGATTCCACGTCCCGCGGGTCATAGACCTTGGGCAGTTCTTTCATATCTGTACTCCTTTTTCGGTATTTGGCAAAACAAAAAGTCCGCTCCGTTTTGCCAGTGCAAAACAGGGCGAACATAACGTCCGTGGTACCACCTGTATTCGGGATCGCTCCCGCGCTCATGGGTGCAGCAACACCCCGCCCCGGTAACGGAGGGCAAACCGCCGCGGCCTACTGTCAGTTCAGCGCGAAGCTCAGGGACGACTTGGGCGGGGCATCACGGGCGCTTACACCTGCCGCGCCCTCTCTTGGCATCCGCTGACCGCCTACTGCTTCCCGTCATCGCCGATTTCATATGCTGGAAGTATACTATATCCGCAGGAAAATGTCAAGAGGGAGACAGCCCTGCGCCGTCTCCCTCTTGCTATGTACCTTTCAGCGCTTGTTGGACTTGATCCAGATGCCCTGCTTCTCCGCGTTGGCGATAAGCTCATCGCGGAACATGGGGTGGGCAATGGAGATCAGCTTTTCCGCCCGTTCCCAGGTAGAGCAGCCCACCAGGTTCACGCCGCCGTACTCGGTGACGATGTAGTAGGCCTGGCTGCGGGGGTCGGTGACAATGTCGCCGGGGGCCAGCAGCGGGTTGATACGGGACTTCACATTTCCCTGCTTATCCGTAAACGAGGACGTCAGACAGATAAAGGCCTTGCCGCCGTGGGACAGCGCCGCGCCCTCAAGGAAGTCCAGCTGACCGCCGGTACCGCTGATCTGGCGGGTGCCGGAGCTTTCGGCGCAGATCTGTCCGTACAGATCGACGGAGATACAGTTGTTGATGGAAACGAAATTATCCTGCTTGCCTACATTGGCCGGGTCGTTGCAGTAGCTGATGGGATAGGTGACCACGCCGGGGTTTTCCCGTATCCAATCATACAGATCCGGCGAGCCGATGGCCAGGCCGAAGATACTCTTGTAGCGGTCCAGCTTCTTCTGGTTGTTGGTGATCTTGCCAGCCTTGTACATATCCAGATAGCTGTCGCACAGCATCTCGGTATGGATGCCCAGGTCCCGCAGATCACTCTTGGCGATCATCTGGCCCACCGCGTTGGGCAGAGAACCGATGCCCAGTTGTAAGGTGGAGCCGTCCACCATGTTCTGCACCACGTATTCGGCGATCTTCATCTCCGCCTCGTTGGCGGCGGGGGACTTGACGCTGGGCAGCGGGCCGTGAGGACCCTCTACGATCATATCCACGTCGCTGATGTGGATGCACTCGTCCAGACCGCCATAGACCCAGGGCAGGTTCTCGTTGATCTCCAGAATGACCACGTCCGCCTTGTCCAGCGTGGAACGGGCGGAGGCCGTGGCACCGGCAAAGTTGAAGTAGCCGTGCTCGTTCATGGGGGTCACAGCCATCATGGCCACGTTGACGGTGAGGAACTGGCTGTAATACCAGCTGAGGTTGCGGAACACCATGGGATTGAAATTACACAGTCCGCGATCGCAGAGCTTGCGCTCATAGCCGGACATATGCCAGCTGTTGTAGACAAAGTGCCTGCGCTCGGGGTCGCACTCCACCATCTGGATCGGGTCGAAGATCAGATAGCCGCGGATCTTGACCTCGCGAAGCTCATCCTTTCTCTTGGCAATGGCGGCGTCCATCAGAGACGGAAAGCCCGTGCCCATGGAGATGTCGATCCAGTCGCCGCTTTTTACCACCCGTGCCGCTTCATCGGCGGTGCATAGCTTGCGCTTGTATTCCGCTGTGTAGTCAAACGGTCTCGCCATAGTGTTCTCCCTTTCCGCATCCTGTGCTGCTGCATTTTTTACTTTGTTAATTTTATCACTTGCCCATCTGTCTGTCAACAGTTTAACAATTTTTTCTTATCGGAATAAGTTATTTCCTCCCTGGATCCCCCGTCTGCCCGGCGCACGGCTATCCCCTCCCTTTTCCGCATCCGTAAGCCGCAGATACAGGAAAAAACGCCCCGACCTAATGGCCGGGGCGTTTGCTGCGAAGGCTTACTTCTCCGCGCGGCGCTTATAGGATTCGTACTTCTCCTTGGCGGCTTCCTCCGCCTCGGCAAACAGCACCTTGGCGTTCTCCGGGAAGCTCAGCTCCAGAGAGGCGTAACGAACCTCGCCCTTCATGAAGTCGTACAGGGGCATGGTGGGCTCCTTGCTGTCCAGGGTAAAGGTCTTGGTCTCCGGGCTGTACCGGTACAGGTTCCAATAACCGGAGTTGACGGCGTCCTTCATCTCCTGCTGGACGTTGTTCATGCCCTTCTTGATGCCGTGGTTGATGCAGGGCGCGTAACAGATGACGATGGACGGACCCTTGTGGGCCTCAGCCTCCTTGATGGCCTTGATCAGCTGATTGGGATTGGCGCCCATGGAGCACTGGGCCACATAGACGTTGTCGTAGGTCATCATCAGCATGCCAAGGTCTTTCTTCTTGGTCTTCTTGCCGCTGGCCTGGAATTGGGCAACAGCGCCCACGGGCGTGGCCTTGGAGGACTGGCCGCCGGTGTTGGAGTAGACCTCGGTGTCCACCAGCAGGACATTCACGTCCTCGCCCATGGCGAACACGTGATCCAGACCGCCGTAGCCGATATCGTAGGCCCAGCCGTCGCCGCCGTACATCCACATGGTCTTCTTGGAGAGATCTTTCTTGCGCTTTAGGATCTCGTCCACCAGCTTCTGCTCGTCGGCGGAGAACTTGCCCTTCTCCAGCAGTGCCACCAGCTCGACAGTGGCGGGGGTGGAGGCGTCCAGGTCATCATACGTCTCCATATACTTGGCGATGGCGGCCTTGACGGCCTCGTCCTTGGTCAGGGCATCCAGCTCCTTAACGTAGCCGGTGACGCAGTCGCGCAGCTGCTTGACAGCCAGGCACATACCGTAGGAGAACTCGGCGTTGTTTTCAAACAGGGAGTTGGACCACGCCACGCCCTTGCCTTCGGCGTTCTTGCAGTACGGTACGCAGGGCATAGCCGCGCCCCAGGCCTGGGTACAGCCGGTGGCGTTGGCCAGATACATCTTGTCGCCGAACATCTGGGTCAGCAGCTTGATGTAGGGCGTCTCGCCGCAGCCGGCGCAGGCACCGTTGAACTCCACCAGGGGCTGCTTGAACTGGCTGCCCTTCAGGGTAAATTTGTCCACGCGGGAGGTCTTTTCCTTCACGGTGGTCAGGAAGTTCCAGTCGGTCTGGTCCAGAGACACCTCGTGGGTGGGGACCATCTTCAGTGCCTTGCCGGACTTGGGGCAGGAGGCTACGCAGCTGCCGCAGCTAGTGCAGTCCAGCGTGGAGACGCCCATGGTGTACTTCAGGCCGGCCAGGCCGGGGCCCTTGGCATCCACCAGCGTCATATCCACCGGTGCGGCCTTGACCTCGCCTTCGTCCAGCAGGAAGGGCCGGATGACGGCGTGGGGGCAGACGAAGGAGCACATATTGCACTGGAGGCACTCGGCAGCGTCCCACACAGGCAGATGGGTGGCGATGCCGCGCTTTTCATACTTGGAAGTGCCCAGCGGCATGGTGCCGTCTTCCATGCCCTTGAAGGCGGAAACGGGCAGGTCATCGCCCTTCTGGGCGTTGATGGGCACCAGAATGTTCTTGATGACGTAGGGCAGGCTCTCGTCGGCGGGCTTCAACGCCTTGCCGGTGAGGTTCGTCCATTCGGGCTTCACCTTGACCTCCACCAGGGCGTTGATACCGGCATCCACGGCGGCGATGTTCATGTTGACGACCTTCTCGCCCTTGAGCCCGTAGGTCTTTTTGACGGCGTCCTTCATGTGGGCCACGGCGTCCTCCACGGGGATAACGTTGGCCAGCTTGAAGAAGGCGGCCTGCAGCACCATGTTGGAGCGGTTGCCCAGACCCAGCGCCTGAGACTCCTTGTTGGCGTCGATGATGTAGAACTTGATGTCGTTGTCGGCGATGTACTTGAGGATCTCGCCGGGAACATGCTGCTCCAGCTCGTTCTCCGTCCACTCGCAGTTCAGCAGGAAGCTGCCATGGGGCTTCAGCTCATGGATAATGTCGTACTTGGTCAGGTACGTCTGGTTGTGGCAGGCGATGAAGTCCGCGCTGCTCACATAATAGGTAGAGCTGATGGGGTGCTTGCCGAAGCGCAGGTGGCTCTTGGTGATACCAAAGGACTTCTTGGTGTCATACTCAAAGTACGCCTGACAGTACATATCTGTCGTCTCACCGATGATCTTGATGGAGTTCTTGTTGGCGCCCACGGTACCGTCGGAGCCCAGACCCCAGAACTTGCAGGAGATGGTGCCCTCCGGTTCGGTCAGCAGCGGCGCGCCCACGGGCAGGGACAGATGAGTCACGTCATCCACGATGCCGATGGTAAAGTGGTTCTTCGGCTCGCCCAGCAGCAGATTGTCGAACACGGCCTTGATCTGGGCGGGGGTGGTGTCCTTGCTGGACAGGCCGTAGCGGCCGGCGTAGATGGCGGGGCGGTCGCTCTCGTTGATGTAGGCGGCGCAGATGTCCTCGTACAGAGGCTCGCCAATAGAGCCGATCTCCTTGACGCGGTCCAGAACGGCGATTTTCTTCACCGTCTTGGGCATGGCGGCCATCAGATGCTTGCGGGAGAAGGGACGGAACAGGTGTACCTGCAGGAAGCCCACCTTCTCGCCCTTGGCGTTCAGGTAATTGACGACCTCCTGGGCGCAGCCGCCCACAGAGCCCATAGCCACGATAACGCGCTCGGCGTCCGGTGCGCCGTAGTAGTTGAAGAGGTGGTACTCACGGCCGGTCAGCTTGCTGATCTGGGCCATATAGTCTTCTACGATATCGGGCAACTCGGCGTAGGCCGTGTTGTTGGACTCGCGGAGCTGGAAGTAGATGTCAGGGTTATCCACCAGAGAACGCATCCGGGGGTCCTCCGGGTTCAGGGCGTTGGCGCGGAAGGCGGCCAGCGCGTTGTAGTCCACCAGCTTGGCGTACTCGTCGTAGGTCAGCACGTCGATCTTCTGGATCTCGTGGCTGGTACGGAAGCCGTCGAAGAAGTGCAGGAACGGGATGCGGGCCTTGATGGCACTAAGATGTGCCACAGCGGCCAGATCTGCCGCCTGCTGGACGCTGCCGCTGGACAGCATGGCAAAGCCCGTCTGCCGGCAGTTCATCACGTCGGAGTGGTCGCCGAAAATGGAGAACGCATGGGTGCCCACGGTACGGGACGCCACGTGCAGCACGCCGGGCAGACGCTCGCCGGAGATGCGGTGCAGGGTGGGGATCATCAGCATCAGACCCTGAGAGGCGGTGAAGCTGGTGGCCAAAGCACCGGCCTCCAACGCACCGTGACAGGCGCCGCAGGCGCCGGCCTCGGACTGCATCTCCACCAGACGCACCGGCTGGCCGAAGATGTTTTTCCTGCCGTTGGCCGACCACGCATCGGCGTGCTCCGCCATGGGGCTGGACGGGGTGATGGGGTAGATGGCTGCGACCTCGGAGAAGGCGTATGCCACATACGCCGCCGCTTCGTTGCCGTCGCAGATCTTCATGATCTTGCTCATTCTTTTCTTTCCTCCTCTATAAACATAGAAGTATCCCGCTTTTCGGGCGGGCGCATTAAAACAGTGTTAATTATACCATTCACGCTTTAAATAATCAATGCAAAGGGAGCGATTCTGTAACAACTGCTACAAAATCGCTCTCTGTTTTGGTGAAAAGTACAACTCAGATGACCATCGGCTCGCCGCTGATATCGACCTGCCCATCGGTGACGGTCAAATCACCGCCCAGTTGATTTTTGTACACGCCGTCGGGTAACTCCACCGGTACGCGGCCGCCGCAGCCGGACAGATCAAATACACCGGTGCGCTCCCCCGCCGGGGACTTGTAGTGCCCGATGACAGCGCCGCCGCTGACCTCGTACCACACCGCGCCGTCCAGCGGCAGGGACGTTTTCATGTCCTTGCAGCGGCGCAGGAAGCCCTGTAAGTCGGCTCGCTTGTCGCCGAAATTATCCTCGGCGTCGAACAGCCCCACCTGATGCTGCGGTGCGAACTCCGTGCCGCCGTACAGCAGCATGCTGCCACGGCAGAAGTACAAAAATGCCAGCCAGTGCCGCAGCCGCCATTCGTCCTGTACCCAGTGAGCCAGACGCGGCGTGTCGTGGTTCTCGCCGCAGCGCATCTTGATAAAGCCCGCGGGATATGTCAGCTCCTGGTAGTTCAGCATATCGATGTACTGCCGCAGGCTGTTTTTACCGGATAGATACCCTTCAAACCACGGCCAGATATCGTAATCGTAGGTCATGTCGAAGGCCCGGTACAGCTCCGTATCCGTGGCGCAATAGGCACCCTGCTTCCGCAGACCCAGCACATGGGCGCCGTGTACGCTCTCCGCCAGCCAAATGCAGCCGGGGCGGACCGCTTCCACCTCCTGCCGCGCCCGGGCCCAGAAGTCCAGGGGCACGCTGCTGGCCACATCGCAGCGGAAGCCGTCCACGATCTCCGCCCACATTTTCAGCGTATCGATCTGGTAGCGCCACAGTTCCTTGTGGGTATAATCCAGATCTACTACATCCCACCAATCCGCCACATGGCGGCTGGGCCGACCCTGCTCGTCCCGGAAAAACCACTCCGGGTGGGTCTGGGCCAGCACCGAGTCCGGCGATGTGTGGTTGTAGACGACGTCGATGATGCACTTCATACCCCGGACGTGGATGGCGTCCACCAGATGGCGGAAATCCTCCACGGTGCCGTACTCCGGGTTCACGCCCCGGTAGTCACGGATGGCGTAGGGACTGCCCAGCGTGCCCTTGCGGCCCACTTCGCCAATAGGATGGATAGGCATCAGCCATACGATATCCGTACCCAAGGCGCTCAATCGGTCCAGATCACGTTCCAGCGCACGGAAGGTGCCCTCCGGTGTGTGGTTTCGCACGAACACGCTGTAGATCAACTGATGCTGCAATGTCTTATCCGTATTCACTGCCATATTGATTGCCTCCTCAGTCCAGAAGTGCTAAAAATTCGTCCTCCGTCAGCACGGGAATGCCCAGTGCCTCTGCTTTTTGCAGCTTGCTGCCGGCATTTTCTCCGGCCACCACATAGGTGGTCTTTTTTGACACGGAGCCGGCGGCCTTGCCGCCCCGCTTTTCGATCATCTCCGCCGCCGCGTCACGGGTAAACTTTTCCAGCGTGCCTGTCAGCACAAAAGTCATTCCGGCAAAACGACTGTCAACCGTTTTCTCTTTACAGGTCATATTGACGCCGACGGCCTTCAGCCGCGCCAGCAGATCGCGGGACTGGGGGCTTTTCATCCACTGGCAGAGATACCGCGCGGTAATAGGGCCCACGTCGTCCACGGCAGTCAGCTCCTCCTCCGGAGCCGCTGCCAGTGCGTCCATAGTGCCGAACCGCTGCGCCAGCGTCTTGGCAGCCTTCTCCCCCACCTGCCGTATGCCCAGCGCGTTGATGAGCCGCCACAGGTCGTTGTCCCGGCTTCTGGCGATAGCGTCCACCGCATTCTGCGCCGATTTTTTGCCCATGCGCTCCAGCGGCTCCAGCTGCTTCGGCGTCAGGCTGTACAGGTCCGCGGCGGTCCGGACAAGTCCGCTGTCGATCAGCTGCTGCATCACCGCAGGTCCCAGCCCGTCAATGTCCATAGCGCCCCTGCCGGCAAAGTGGGTCAGGTACCGCAGCAGCTGGGCGGGGCACTCCGCGCCGGTGCAGCGCAGCGCCGCGCCGTCCTCGTCCCGCACCACCGGTGCGCCGCACACGGGGCACGTCTCGGGCAGGGTATAGGGCTTCGTCCCGGCGGGACGCTTGTCCGCCACCACCTCAACGATCTCCGGGATGATCTCGCCGGCCTTCCGCACCAACACCGTATCCCCCACCCGGATATCCTTCTGGGTAATATAATCCTGGTTATGCAGCGTGGCAAAGGCGACCGTCGTGCCCGCCAGCCGTACCGGCTCCAGCTCCGCCTTGGGCGTCAGCACACCGGTGCGGCCCACCTGTACCACGATATCCTTCACTACCGACGGCTTCACCTCCGGCGGATATTTGTACGCGACGGCCCATTTGGGGAACTTTGCCGTACTGCCGATGACCTCGCGGTCATGCAGGTCGTCCAGCTTCACCACCGCACCGTCGATATCGAAAGGAAACTGCTCACGGCCATCGCCCAGCGCCGCGATCTCCGCCAGGATGTCCGACGGCGCGGACAGCCGCTTGTGGGGGATCACCTTGAAATGCTGGCTGGCCAGATAGTCGATCGTCTCTGTGTGGGTGGAAAATTCCCGGCCCTCCGCCAGCTGCAAATTAAAGACCGCGATGTCCAGCCGCCGCTGGGCGGCGATCTTGGGGTCCAGCTGCCGCAGGGAGCCGGCGGCGGCGTTGCGGGGATTGGCCATCAGTGGCTTGCCCTCGATCTCACGCCGGGCGTTGATCTCCTCGAACACGCTGCGGGCCATGTACACCTCGCCCCGCACGATGAGGCGGGGCAGCTTCTCCGGCAGAGTCATGGGGATAGACCGGATCGTCCGCAGATTTTCAGTCACGTCCTCCCCCACCCGTCCGTCACCCCGGGTGGCACCGCGGACGAACACGCCGTCACGGTATTCCAGAGCCACGGAGAGGCCGTCCACCTTCGGTTCCACGCTGTAGGCGGGGTGCTCCAGGGGTATCTTCTCCAGGAAGCGGCAGACCTCCTCGTCGTCGAACATATCCTGCAGGCTTTCCAGCGGCACGGCGTGGGTCACCTGCTGAAACTCCGTCAGCGTCTGTCCGCCCACCCGCTGGGTGGGAGAATCCGGCGTGATCTCCTCCGGATGCGCCGCCTCCAAGTCCTCCAGCCGCCGCAGCAGATGGTCATATTCATAATCCGACATGGTGGGCGCATCCAGCACGTAGTAGAGGTATCCGTTCTCCGTCAGCGTGCGGCGCAGCTCCTGTATCTCCTTGCGATAGTCCATATCCAAGCCCTCATCCATTGTTCATAATGTACTCGTCGGCGTAATCCTCGATCTTATCCTCCGTGGTGCTGAAATAGGTGTACGTCTGGGGCACGCCGCCCACGATCACCGTCTCCGCCACGGATATCTCGTTGCTCACTTTTGTGTAGGTGGTGATCCCCGGCAGCAGGATACTCACGCGTACGTCCACATCCAGCAGGATCTGGTGCTTTGTCTGGTTGATGCCCGCCGCCGTGAATTTATCCCGGAATTTGGCGGTAGCCGTGCCGATGGTCTCCATTTTTACCGTCAGCTTCGGCCCCCGGCCCGCCAGCAACGGCGAACCGGTCAGTGTGCCCAGCGGCACCGCCAGTTCACTGGCGGATACCTGACTCAGCCGCGCCAGTACGTCATCCGCCACCGCGGTCTGCAGGCGGTTGAACTCCGCCATATTGCTGCTCAGCGCCGTCACGCGGCCGTCGCTGTCCTTGTCGAACTTTACCAGCCGGTCGTATTCCATCCAGCCGTTTTCCACGGCGTCGTTCACCGCCGCCACCACGATGCGGCTGACAGTATTGGCGCACCGGGCTGTTGCCAGATTTTCCAGCATGGGCCGCAGGTGCAGCAGGATCGCCGCCAGCAGCGCCGTCAGCGCCAGCAGGATGATCGCCAGCCACACACGCAGCCGCTGCCGCCGGGTCAATCGTATATACCGCAGCCGGCCCATGCCGTCACCTCCCATAGACGCGCTGTATGACGCGCTTACTACGGAAGTCTATGACACCACGGCTTTTCCTCATTCCTCCCAGCCGTTCACGATGGCTTTGAAAAAGTCGCCGCGCTCGGCAAAGTTCTTGAATTGGTCAAAAGATGCACAGGCCGGCGACAGCGTCACCACATCACCGGGCTGTGCCCGATCGCGGGCGGCCTGCACCGCCGCTGCCAGAGGCGCGGCATCGATGATCTCCGGGTGGCCGGGCCGGTACCCCGACGCATTCTCCACGGCGGCGCGTATTTTATCCGCTGTGGCACCGCAGAGCACCAGCAACTTCACATGCGCCACGATCTCCGGCCCCAGCACATCAAAGGGAATGTGTTTGTCATAGCCGCCGGCGATCATGATTACCTTCTCGCTGAACGACCGCAGCCCCGCGATGGCACGGGAGGGACTGGAGGCAATGGAGTCATTATAATACCGCACGCCCTTATAGGTTCGTACCAGCTCGATGCGGTGCTCCACACCGCCGAATTCCCGGGCAAAGGTCCGGATGACCTGGTCCGGCACCAGGCCGTCCACGGCGGCGATGGCCGCCATATAATTCTCCACATTGTGTACACCGGGGAGCTTGATGTCCCTCGTGGTCATCACGATGCGCTCATGACCGCCGCTGCGGCAGACAACGTCCTCGCCCCGCAGGAACACGCCGTCGGCAACCTCACCCTGCCTGCTGAAGAGCCGGGCGCGGCCGGGCGCGCGGGTGGACTGCTCCGCTGTGATGGCATTGTCCGCATTGAAAATGGCAATATCCTCCCGGCTCTGATGGGTAAAAATATTCTCCTTGGCCGCCACATACTCCGCCATGTCCCGGTGCACATCCAGATGGTTGGGCGCCAGATTGGTGACGACCGCAATGTGCGGACTCTGTGTCATGGTCATCAGCTGGAAGCTGGACAGCTCCAACACCGCAAAATCCGTGCTCAGCATTCCGTCCGCCTCGCACAGCAGCGGGTGGCCGATGTTGCCGCCCACCCACACACGCTTTCCAGCCTTTTTCAGCAGCTCGGCAATGATGGTGGTGGTCGTCGTCTTGCCGTCAGAGCCGGTGACGGCGATGATCGGACACGGGCAGATCCGGAAGAAAACCTCCATTTCACTGGTCAAAACGGCGCCTTTTTGAACACAGGCCGATAGCTCCGGCACATCCGGGCGCAGCCCCGGTGTGCGGAAGATCACGTCTGCCTCCAGATCCTTCAAATAATCCGGACCCAGGTGCAGCTCGCAGCCCAACTGCTCCAGATGCTCCGCCTGTTCGCCCATCTGCTCACGGGTACGCTTATCGCAGGCAGCAACGCGCAGCCCTTCTGCCGCAAACAACTTCAGCAGCGGCGTGTTGCTGACGCCGATGCCGATGATTGCTATGCGCTTGCCGCGCATGTCCTCTATATATTCATGCAACGTCATGTTATACTCCTCCATCCGGCACAGTATTGCTCCGTTCATTATACCTCTTTGGCACCGATTGTACAACAAAAAAACGCACCCCGGAGGATGCGTTTTTTCAGATCGCGACTGTGATGGGCGCTTCCAGCGCTACCGAGCCGCCGATGGATGCCGCGGTGACGGCGCTTGCTTGTCTTGTAACAGACGCATACACCGTTCCCGCCGGCTGCCGCAGGGCAACGGAGAAGTCTCCGTCACAGCCCCGGCTCAGGGCGATGGCGCTGGCCAGCGTGCCGCTGCCGCAGCTGCCCTCAAACACCAGCGTACCCGCTTCGGGCACCTTTACAAGCGGCGTCATGCGCTCACCCTCGATGAAGCACACACCATAGGCCTCCAACATCGGATCTTCCGCAAAGATCGGCTCTGCTGCCGCAAAGAAATCCCGGCTGGGCGCGACACCCTGAACCACCAGGTGTGCGATACCGCCAAGATGCACGAGCGTTCCCGCCGTGCCGGCAACCTCCACTTGCTCTACGAGCTTCGGAAGCGGCATCTCCGCGGACGCCGTACCGGCATCCATATCTACGGTCACGGCCACCGGATGATCGCACCCGCTGACAGAAAGCCGCATGGTGTGACGGCCCTTCAGCCCCTGCTGCTTCGCCAACAGATAGCCATACGCCCGGGAGGCGTTGCCGCAGAACTCGCCGGCCTCCATCTCCATGTGCCCGTCGGGGAAGACAAAGCCCACCTGCTCCGCCTTCAGTGCTTCGATGGCCAGCAGCTTGGCGGCGACAGCGGCACATTCCGCCTTCTCCACCGGCGTCAGGACAAACAGCGTAATATTCCCGGCCGGGTCTGCCCGGACAACACGCAGCTCCCTCATCTCTGATACCGTCCCAGGAACTGGCGCGTTCTCTCCTCACGGGTGTTCACCATGACCTCATCCGGCGTACCCTCCTCCACGATAACGCCGTCGGCCATGAAGATCACGCGGTCCGCCACATCCTGGGCGAAGGACATCTCGTGGGTCACGATGACCATGGTCATGTGTTCCTCCGCCAGATCGCGGATCACCTTCAAAATCTCGCCGGTCAGCTCCGGGTCCAACGCCGATGTCGGTTCATCAAAAAAGAGTATCTCGGGATCCATCGCCAGTGCCCGGGCGATGGCCACGCGCTGCTGCTGTCCGCCGGAAAGCTCACAGGGATAGGCGTTCTCCTTGTCGGACAGCCCCATCTTTTCCAGAAGCTTGCGGGCGCGCTGCTGCGCCTCGCCCTTGTCGCGGCCCAGCACGCGTATCTGGGGATCCATGAGATTTTTCAGCACCGAATAGTGGGGAAACAGGTTGAAGCTCTGGAACACGAGGCCGAACTTTTCCCGTACCTTCTTCAGCTCGCCCTTATCGGCATAGACCGCCTTGCCGTCCGCGTCGTTGTGTACGGCCTGAATGTCGCCATAGATCAGCTCGCCGGAGTCCATCTCGGTCAGCAGCGTGGCGCAGCGCAGCAGCGTGGACTTACCGCTGCCGGATGGGCCGATAATGGCCACCACCTCTCCCTTTTCCACGGAGAGGCTGATGTCCTTCAGCACGTGCAGCGTCTCGTCATTAAAGCTCTTCTTCACGTGGTTCATCTGCAATAATTTCATGGCGCCCCTCCTTACTGGTAGTAGCTCATGCGCTTCTCTACCCGGCCCATGACGAAGTCCACGACCGCGTTGAACACAAAGTAGAATACGCCTGCCACCAAAAACGGTACAAAGCTGGTTTCGGAGTTCGCGATCTGCTTACCGATGGTAAACATCTCCTGATAGGAAACGGTAAAGGCCATAGACGTATCCTTGACCAGGGTCACCACCTCGTTGGTGATACTGGGCATGATACGCTTGAAAACCTGCGGCAGAATGACGTGAATAAACGTCTGGACCTTTGTGTATCCCAGCACCTCCGCAGCTTCATACTGCCCAACTGGCATAGACTCGATACCACCGCGATAGATCTCCGCAAAATACGCCGCATAATTGATGGCGAACGCGATCACCACCGGGATCAGTTTATTGCGGGACACGGGCAGTTCAAAGAGGTAATACGGTCCGTAGGTCACCGCCAGCAGCTGCAGCATCAGCGGGGTTCCTCGGAGAATGGAGATAAAAAAGCGGGTAATGCCGGAGATGATCTTGCTCTTGCTCATGCGCAGCAGGGCAACGATCATGCCCAGGGGGAGAGAAAACAGCAGCGTCAGAGAGAAAATGGCGCAGGTTTTGGAAAGTCCCTCGCCCATCTTCACGATCATTGTCAGTAAGGTCATATCGTATCCTCAATTCACACGCATACGCTCCCGAAGGCAGCTTTTGCCTCCGGGAGCCGTTATGCTTTTCGTTGGGTATCCGCTGTGTATGGGATCAGCCCAGCAGCGTCAGGTTGTTCTGAATGTCGGGGTACTTGGCAGCAATCTCGGCATAGGTGCCGTTCTCGACCAACTGCGCCACGGCGCCCTCGATGGTCTTGCACAACTCTGCGTCATCGGCGCGGAAGGCGATGCCGTACTGCTCAGCGCCCAGGCCCTCATCCAGGACCGTGAAGCCGGCGTTCTCGGCGGCATAGGAAACGGCCACGGGCTTATCCACGATCACGGCGTCCACGGCGGCGCCGCCCAGCTCAGTGAAGCACTTGAGGAAGCTGTCACAGGTCATCAGATCGCCAAAGGTCGCCGCCAGATCGGCCAAATCGCCGCCCTCGGACAGCAGCGCCTCGCCGGAGGTACCCAGCTGGACCGCCACGACCTTACCGGCCAGATCAGCGGAGGACTTGATGTCACTGCCCTCCTTGACCATGATCACCTGCGTGTTGTCATAGTAAGGCGTGGAGAGCACATAGCCGGCCTCCTTCATGGAGTCGAGGATCGTCATGCCGGACCAAACGCAGTCGCACTCCTTGGCGTCCAGCTGCACCAGCTTCTGATCCCAGTTCACAGGGAAGATCTGCAGCTCCCATCCCAGCAGATCGCAGGCGGCCTTGCAGACCTCCACGTCAAAGCCGGTGTAGTTGCCGTCCGCATCCAGATAGCTGAAGGGGGGATATTCCGCGTCGATACCCATGATGAAGGTCTTTGCGGAAGTGGAATTGGCATCATCCTTGGATTTGTCATCCTGCGCGGTCTGACCGCAGGCCACCAGCGACAGTGCCATTACCATGGCCAAGATCATTGCAAGTATTTTTTTCATTGTTTTTTCTCCTTTTCCGCCGGAAGTCCGGTCTTTGTCTTGTTTTCTGCCGGTGTTCCGGCGCTCTGTTTACTACGCTACCAATTTACCACTTTACCGAACTAATGTAAATAGTCTTGTGCTCCAAATTATTCTGTTTTTTCTTGTCTGATTTGTACAAAACATAAAAAAGGCCGCAGCGTAAAGCGCTGCGGCCCCCTTATAAGCGTGCGAGTATGCCTATAAGCCGGGTTCTGTTTTGATAGTCATCTATCTACGCGTGCCGTCGCCGGTACGCTCAAGCCACCTCGGGAGCAGCCGGGCCGGCCTATGCTCCCATACCGGTGTTGCTCCGGATAGAGTTTACAGCGACGGTCGCTTTCACACGCCGTCGGGTGAGCTCTTACCTCGCCTTTCCACCCTTACCCGCCGGCACGGAGCCGGCAGGCGGTATATCTCTGTTGCACTTTTCCTGAAGTCGCCTTCGGCGGGCGTTACCCGCTATCCTTGCCCTGTGGAGCCCGGACTTTCCTCATGGACGGGCTTTCGCCCTGTCCCCGCGACTATCCAGCGTACTCGCAGGATCAATTCTATCCAAACGGCGGCGGAAAGTCAACGAAAATTTACCGAACGCGGGGGATCAGCAGCATTTTATCCGGTACCGTTCCCTCCTCCAACTGGTTCACCGCGCGAATCAGCTCCTCGTCGGTGCGGTACTGCTTTGCCGCATCCCACAGAGTCTCTCCCGGCGCCAGACGCCGCATGACCAGAGATGGCCGGCGGGCATTTTCCTGCTCAGGCAGACACTGCA
>UMLR01017292.1_pt1 | contig 15449 bp, 9 predicted proteins | sample 1966741 | NCBI WGS metagenome assembly UMLR01 (sample SAMEA4836207, study PRJEB28245) | human gut metagenome | biome: gut microbiome; material: fecal sample | place: Denmark | collected 2008 | reverse complement strand
TCGGTGGACAGCGTTTCGGAGAGATGGAGGTTTGGGCACTGGAAGCTTACGGTGCATCTTATACTCTGCAGGAAATCCTGACAGTTAAATCCGATGATGTGGTTGGCCGTGTGAAGACATACGAAGCAATCATCAAAGGTGAAAATATTCCTGAACCGGGAATTCCGGAATCCTTCAAGGTACTTCTTAAAGAACTTCAGTCACTCGGTCTGGATGTACGTGTCCTGGATGAGAACAATGAAGAAGTTCAGATCATGGAAAGTGTAGATTACGGTGATACAAACCTGAATCACATTATTGAAGGAGACAGACGCTACAATAACGATGAAGATTATGGTAAACACGGATACAGCAAGCAGGAATTCTCAGAAGGAGAACTGGTTGATGTAAATGATGAGCCGGAGGAAGATGACAGCTTCGACGATTTTGATGGCGATATGAACGATGATTTTGATGACGACATGGATTTAGAATAGGAGGATGCCGAGAATGACAGAAACAAAAAAAGAACCAACGTATCAACCGATTTCATTTGATGCGATTAAAATAGGTCTGGCATCTCCGGAAAAGATTCTGGAATGGTCAAGAGGTGAAGTTACAAAACCGGAGACAATCAACTACAGAACACTGAAGCCGGAAAGAGACGGTCTGTTCTGTGAGAAAATCTTTGGACCTAGCAAAGACTGGGAATGCCACTGTGGTAAATACAAAAAGATCCGTTATAAAGGTGTTGTATGCGATCGCTGTGGTGTAGAAGTAACAAAGGCAACTGTGCGACGTGAACGTATGGGTCACATCGCACTTGCGGCACCGGTTTCTCATATCTGGTATTTCAAAGGTATTCCGAGCCGTATGGGACTGATCCTGGATCTTTCACCGAGAACTCTGGAAAAAGTACTGTATTTCGCTTCTTATATCGTACTTGATAAGGGAGAGACAGATCTCTCTTACAAGCAGGTTCTTTCAGAAGCTGAATACCAGGAAGCAAGAGAAAACTGGGGCAATGGCTTCCGCGTAGGAATGGGAGCAGAAGCGATCAAAGAACTTCTTGAAGCGATTGATCTTGAAAAAGATTATGCTGAACTGCAGGCAGGACTTGAGGGTGCTACCGGACAGAAGAGAGCAAGAATCGTTAAGAGACTTGAAGTAGTAGAAGCTTTCCGCGAATCAGGAAATAAACCGGAATGGATGATCATGACTGCAATCCCGGTAATTCCGCCGGATCTGCGTCCGATGGTACAGCTGGATGGTGGACGTTTTGCAACATCTGACCTGAATGATCTGTACAGAAGAATTATCAACAGAAATAACCGTCTGAGAAGACTCCTTGAACTGGGAGCTCCGGACATTATTGTTAGAAACGAAAAGAGAATGCTGCAGGAAGCTGTAGATGCTCTGATCGACAATGGACGTCGTGGACGTCCGGTAACAGGTCCTGGAAACAGAGCACTGAAATCCCTTTCTGATATGCTGAAAGGTAAATCAGGACGTTTCCGTCAGAACCTGCTCGGAAAACGTGTTGACTACTCAGGACGTTCCGTTATCGTTGTAGGACCGGAACTGAAAATCTATCAGTGCGGTCTTCCGAAAGAAATGGCAATCGAGCTGTTCAAGCCGTTTGTTATGAAAGAACTTGTTGAGAGCGGAGCTGCTCACAATATTAAGAATGCTAAGAAAATGGTAGAGCGTCTTCAGCCGGAAGTATGGGATGTGCTTGAAGATGTAATCAAAGAGCATCCGGTTATGCTGAACCGTGCTCCTACACTTCACCGTCTTGGTATCCAGGCATTTGAACCGATTCTGGTAGAAGGTAAAGCAATTAAGCTTCATCCACTGGTATGTACCGCATTCAATGCCGATTTCGATGGTGACCAGATGGCGGTTCATCTTCCGCTTTCTGTAGAAGCTCAGGCTGAGTGCCGTTTCCTTCTGCTTTCACCAAACAACCTTCTGAAACCGTCTGATGGTGGTCCGGTAGCTGTTCCTTCACAGGATATGGTTCTTGGTATCTACTATCTGACACAGGAAAGACCGGGAGCCAAGGGAGAAGGAAAAGTATTCAAGAGTGTGAATGAAGCAATTCTTGCTTATGAAAACGGAGTTGTAACTCTTCACTCAAGAATCAAAGTACGTGTGACAAAGACGATGCCGGATGGAACAAAGAAGACCGGTACAGTAGAGTCTACACTTGGACGTTTCATTTTCAACGAAATCATTCCGCAGGATCTTGGTTTTGTTGATCGTGAAAAAGAAGGAAATGAACTGGTTCTTGAAGTGGATTTCCATGTAGGAAAGAAACAGCTGAAACAGATTCTTGAAAAAGTTATTAACACACATGGTGCGTCAGCTACAGCTGAAGTACTTGACCATGTAAAATCAATGGGATACAAGCTCTCTACAAGAGCAGCTATGACTGTATCTATTTCAGATATGACTGTACCGCCACAGAAACCGGAATTGATCGCAAGAGCACAGGCAACGGTTGATAAGATCACACGTAACTTCAAGCGTGGTCTTATTACAGAAGAAGAGCGTTACAAAGAAGTTGTAGAGACCTGGAAAGAAACAGATGATGAGCTTACAGAAGCCCTTCTTACAGGACTTGATAAATACAACAACATCTTCATGATGGCGGATTCCGGAGCCCGTGGATCTGATAAACAGATCAAACAGCTTGCAGGTATGCGTGGACTTATGGCTGATACAACCGGTCATACGATCGAGCTGCCTATCAAGTCAAACTTCCGTGAAGGTCTGGACGTACTGGAATACTTCATGTCTGCGCATGGAGCTCGAAAAGGTATGTCAGATACTGCCCTTCGTACAGCCGATTCAGGATACCTGACAAGACGTCTTGTTGACGTATCACAGGATCTGATCATCCGTGAGGTTGACTGTGTAAGCAAAGATGCTGAAATTCCGGGAATGTATCTGCATGCATTCATGGATGGAAATGAAGAAATCGAAAGTCTTCAGGAACGTATTACAGGAAGATATTCATGCTATACAATTTGTGACAAAGATGGCAATGTGCTTGTAAAAGCAAACCACATGATCACACCAAAACGTGCAGAAAAGATCATGAAATACGGTGTGGATGAAAATGGAAATTCACCACTTAAGAAAGTGAAAGTCCGTACAATCCTGACCTGTAAATCACACATTGGTATCTGTGCGAAATGTTATGGTGCCAATATGGCAACAGGTGAACCTGTACAGGTTGGTGAAGCTGTCGGTATTATTGCAGCTCAGTCAATCGGTGAACCTGGTACACAGCTGACCATGCGTACTTTCCATAGTGGTGGTGTAGCCGGTGGAGATATCACACAGGGTCTTCCTCGTGTCGAAGAACTTTTTGAAGCAAGAAAGCCGAAAGGTCTTGCTATCATCACAGAAATCGCAGGTGTTGCAAACCTGAACGATACAAAGAAGAAGCGTGAAATCATTGTTACCAATCAGCAGACAGGTGAGACAAAGACTTATCTGATTCCTTATGGATCACGTATTAAAGTACAGGATGGAGCTGTTCTGGAAGCCGGTGACGAGCTTACAGAAGGTAGCGTGAACCCGCATGACCTTCTTAAGATCAAAGGTCTTCGTGCTGCACAGGACTACATGCTTCAGGAAGTACAGAGAGTATACCGTCTGCAGGGTGTAGAAATCAACGATAAGCATATCGAAGTTATCGTTCGTCAGATGCTGAAGAAGATTCGCATCGAAGAAAGAGGAGATACTGAATTCCTTCCGGGAACAATGGTAGATGTCCTTGAGTTCAACGATGTAAATGAACAGATGGTAGCAGAAGGTAAAGAGCCTGCAACAGGAGAACAGATCATGCTTGGTATTACTAAGGCATCCCTGGCAACAGATTCCTTCCTGTCAGCTGCATCCTTCCAGGAGACAACCAAGGTTCTGACTGAGGCTGCTATCAAAGGCAAGGTTGACCACCTGATCGGTCTGAAAGAGAACGTCATTATCGGTAAACTGATTCCGGCAGGAACAGGTATGAGAAAATACCGTGATGTTAAGCTTGATACAGGCCTTGGTATGGATATGGACGACGAAATCAATTTTGATGATTTTGATATGGATGATGATACTGAGTCTGAAGCACCGGCAGAGACAGCAGAAACTGTTGAAAGCGAAGAAAATGCTGACGAAACAGTTACAGTTGAAGAATAGGCTTTATATGCTAAGAGAGGCAGATACGTTGAATGGCGTGTCTGCTTTTCTTACTTTAAAGACATGAAAAACAAAAATATTTAAAAATTATTTCCAATTCTTTAACACTTTACAAAAATAAAGGGTTGCAAAATATGAAAAAATACAGTAGCATATAAATAATCAGTCGAAAATCAGGAGGTGTGATATGCTGGATTTAGATCATATTGGTGAACGGATCAGAGAATGCAGAAAAAAGAAAATGATGACAATCCGGGTTTTGGGAGAATATACAGGGCTTTCAGCGGGCTATCTGAGTATGCTGGAACAGAATAAGACATCTCCGAATGTGGACAGTCTTGCGCGAATTTGTGAAGCACTGGATATTGATATCCAGTATGCACTGGAAGGGGAAATGCCGGGAAAGACGGTTATACACAGAGAAGAAATGAGTAAGCATCTTTATCCGGAAGAAAATATGACAGTTGAGGTTGCAGACTTTGGTCAGGGAGAATCGATTTTTGAATATATTACGATTGAACCGGGAGAATCTGCGAAAAAAGAAGAATATCGACATGTCTTTTCGGAAATGTGTATGGTGATAAAAGGAACTCTGAATGTAGAGGTGGAAGGAGAAATTAGCAGTTTACATCCGAGAGACAGTGTATATATAAAGAGCAGAGAGCGTCATAGTATTTCCAATCCTGGAAAAGAACCTTGTGTGAGTATATGGGTATATCACCGGGATGTACCAAGACTGTTTGGAAGAAATGAAAATAAAAGGTGAAAATTAAATTGTGAAATAAATAGCATTCCTCTTGACAATCATAGAGTATGGTTCTATAATAAGAAAAAAAGTTACACATGTGAATAAATATTCATCTGAGTGAATTTACAAAATTGAACTGTTAAAACGGGGTTTCTTCGAAATTCACGCAACTCTGAAGACAGTGTTATTTACTAAAGTGTATAAAGATTAGATTTTTATACATACAATACGGACAATCTAATAATTAAACATAGACGTCATAGCGTGAAACTATGACCTTTGAAAGAAGACAAGGACGTCATGATGTAAATCATGGCGTTCTTTTGTTTACACCACTAGACTGCGGTCTAGTAAAGTATTACATTGTCGCAGAAGGACGGACATATCTGGTAAATATACCGTCTCGAAAGAACAAAAGTACATGAGAGGAGAACGAAAATGGACAGATTAACACAATTGCGAGAGTACATGGAAAAAGAAAGACTGGATGCGTTTTATATTGCAAAGCCGGCGAATGTACGTTGTATCAGCGGATTTACGGGGGAAGACTCATTCCTTTTTATCACAAAGGCGAATCAGTATTTTATCACTGATGCAAGATACACAGAGCAGGCATCTTATGAATGCCCGGATTATGAGCTTGTAAACTGGCGAATCAATTTTGGCTACAGTATGGGGAAAGCTGTTGCATATTGCGCAGACAAAGATGGAGTTAAAACAATTGGATTTGAACAGGATCATCTGACATTTGAAAAATGGAACTCTATGCAGGCTGAACTCAGCGCTGAGATGGTTCCGACGCTGAACGTAATCGAAGGCTTCCGCGCGATTAAGACGCCGGAAGAGATCAAGAACCTTACCGTTGCCTGCGATATCGCATCCAGAGCATTTGAAAAAATTATAAAAGACATCCGTCCGGGTGTGACAGAAAAAGAAATTGCATCCAGACTTGCACATTACATGGTTATGGAAGGTGCAGATACCAAACCTTACGGTGGAATCGTTATTTCAGGAGCAAAGAGCTCTCTGCTTCACGGAATTCCGGACAGTAAGCCAATCGAATACGGTGATTTCGTATTGATGGATTATGGATGTCAGTACAAAGGTTATCTTTCGGATATGACAAGAACAGTAGTTGTCGGAAAGGCAGACGCCAAACAGAGAGAAGTTTATGATCTCTGCCGTCGCATGACAGAAGATACAGAAGCATCTGTAAGAGCCGGTGTAACAGGAACTTCCTGCTATGAAGCTTCACTTAAAGCAATTAAAGATACAGAATACCTTCCGTATAATTATACAGGAATTGGTCATGGAGTTGGGCTGTTCGTCCATGAACTTCCGAATATCGGGCTGAACTGTGAGAATATCTTACAGGAGAACAGCGTAATGACAGTAGAACCAGGACTTTATATTCCGGGTTGGGGTGGTGTCAGACTTGAGGACCAGGGCATCATCACAAAAGACGGATATGAGAACCTGATCAGTGCTACACATGAGCTAATAGAATTATAAATGAAAAAGGAGGACAACATTTATGAAAAAGAAATTATTAGCAGCTTTACTTGCCACGGCAATGACAGTAACAATGTTTGCCGGCTGTAGTACTCCGGGATCAAAAGATTCCAAGAAAGAAGAAAGTGAATCATCAGGAAAGAAGAGAATTACTTACACACTTCGTGAAGATCTTCCTTCTATGGACCCACAGAACAGTAACTCTATTTCATGTTCAACAGCGGAGATCTGTACTTATGCAATGCTGACACGTAACGTGGAAGGCGAGATTAAGCCGGATGCAGCTGAAAGCTGGGATATCTCAGATGACGGACTTACTTATACATTCCACCTTCGTGACGGACTGAAATGGTCTGATGGAGAAGATGTAAAAGCAGGCGATTATGTTTATGGTATCCAGAGACTTATGGATCCAGAAATGGCAAGCGATTACGCATTCATCGGATATATCCTCAAAAACGGTGCAGAAGTAAATAGCGGTTCTGTGCCTGTCGATGAACTTGGCGTATCTGCACCAGATGACAAGACAGTTGTTATCGAACTTGCACATCCGGCTACATACTTCCTTAGTATGGCTGCTATGGCAACATTCGGTCCTACAAGAAAAGATTATGTAGAAAAATACGGAAAAGAATATGCAGCTGATCCGGAAAAATCTGTTTATAACGGACCGTTCAAGATGACAGAGTGGAAACATGGCGATGAAATGATCCTTTCTAAGAATGAAAATTACTGGGATGCAGACAGCATCAAGCTTGATGAAATCTGCGTAAAGACAGTTGCAGATGCTAAGACAGCGGTTGCTATGTGGGAACAGGGCGAAGTTGATATCACAGTTGTACCTACTGAAATGACAGATCAGTATACAGAAAATACTGAATTCTACTATACAGGTGCAGATGATTACATCATGCTCAACATGTCAGAAGACAGACCGCTTGCTAACAAGAACCTGAGATTTGCTTTGAACTATGCAATCAACAGAACAGAATACAACAAGCTGGTTAACAATGACGTATATGACGTTGCACAGAGACTTGTACTTCCAAACGTGCAGGCGGCAGATGACCAGACATACGGAGAAGCTTATCCATATACACCATTCCCGGCAGAAAATGATAATGATAAAGCAAAAGAATATCTGGATGCAGCAATGAAAGAAATGGGCGTTTCTAATCCGGCAGACATCAAGATTACTCTTCTTACAACTGATACAGATGGTGCTAAGAAGCAGGCTGAAGTTCTTCAGGAACAGTATCAGAAGAACCTTGGTATTACAGTAGAAATCAACCAGGTAACTTACAAACAGAGACTTCAGATGGAAACTGAAAAAGATTACGATATGGTAGTAACAGGATGGGTTCCGGACTACTCTGACGCATACTCTTATCTGGAACTGTGGATCAGCGATGGTCAGTATAACCACTCTGGATATGCGAACGCTGAATACGACAAGCTTCTTAAAGATTCTCAGACAGAGACAGATGCTAAGACAAGACAGGATATGCTGTTCAAGGCAGAACAGATTTTCCTTGGAGAAGATTCCGCTCTTGTACCGCTTCAGTTACGTAGAGACCAGTATCTGATCAATCCGAAGATTTCTAACTTCAATGTATACTTTGTCGGATATGACTTCGATCTGGTATATGCAGACATCAGCGAATAATACAGTTGGATGGTAACATACCTTGCGGTCGGCGCGGACTTACTGGTCCGCACCGGCTGCTTATTTGAGGGTTTTGATTATTTCGAGGGGTAGATTTGGTATGTATCAGCCAATAGGAAGTATGTGAAATAATCAAAGCTATCAAATAAAGAAAAATGAAGGGAGACAAAAGAATGGCAAAATATATAGCTAAACGAGTTGCATTAGCCATCGTAACACTTTTGGTACTTACAAGTGTTGTATTCGTCCTGGTTCGTCTGATGCCGGGAGATCCGTTCTCAAGTGACAAGATGACACCGGAGATCAAAGCGAATCTGGAAGCTTACTATGGTTTGGATAAACCGCTTGCAGAGCAGTATATAACTTATATGAAGAATGTGCTTCATGGTGATCTGGGGTATTCTATGAAGTATGAAAGTCAGACAGTTAACCGTATTATTGCTGACTCATTCCCATACTCAGCAGACCTGGGAATCCGTTCACTGTGCTTTGCACTGTTCTTCGGACTGATCCTTGGAATTGTAGCAGCACTGAATCGAGGAAAGAAACTGGACTTTGTCTGTATTTTGATTGCGATCATTGGTACATCGATTCCTGACTTCATCATGGGATCTGTACTTCAGTATTTCTTCGGAATCAAATGGCAGATTCTTCCGGTTGCGCAGTACACAAGCTTTAAGCACACAATTTTACCGTCAATCGCGGTTGGATTCTATACGCTGGCATCCATTTCCCGTCTGATGCGTTCCAGTATGCTGGAAGTTGTATCTTCAGATTATACAAAGACAGCACGTGCGAAAGGTTTATCGGATTTCCGAATTACATTTAAACATCAGATCCGTAATGCGATCACACCGATCATTACCATTATGGGACCGACAGTTGCATCTGTATTAACAGGAACATTCGTAATCGAAGCCCTTTTCGCAATCCCTGGAATGGGAAAACATTATGTAGACAGTATTAACATGGCAGATTATACACTGGTTCTTGGTATGACGATCTTCTACGGAGCATTCCTGATCGTGTCAATCCTGATTGTAGATATCTTATACGGTATTGTAGATCCGAGAATCCGTCTGAGTGGTAAAAAAAGGTAGGTGACGAGAAATGGCAGAAATTACAAAAGAACAGTTTAAAGTTGTAGGAAAAAATACAAAGACAATGGAGTCTATTTCCCGTCCGAATATTGGTTACTGGCAGGGTGCATGGAGACGAATCCGCAAGAATAAGATTGCATTCTTCTCATTGTGCCTGATTGGACTTTATGTACTTATGGCGATCTTTGTTCCAATGTTCAGCAAATATGACATTGCAACACAGAGTGTGGCAGAGATGAACCAGAGCTTTTCAAAAGCACATTGGTTTGGAACAGACTCTCTTGGACGTGATCTCTGGGTTCGTGCATGGTCTGGTGCGAGAGTATCTCTGACAATTGGTTTTGCAGCCAGCATCATCAATGCAATCGTTGGATCTATCATGGGTGGTATCTCAGGATTCTACGGTGGCAAGATCGATATGGTTATCCAGCGTGTCGTTGACGTATTATACGGAATCCCAAGTCTGATCGTTACCATTCTTCTTATGGTAGTTGTTGGTAACGGTGTACACTGTTTGATTCTTGCTATGTGTTGCGTCGGATGGATCGGTGGATGTCGTTTCGTTCGTGGTGAAGTATTAAAACTGCGAGAATCTGATTTCGTATCAGCAGCCAAGATCCTTGGTGTGCCGGATATCGTAATCATTGTAAAACATATTTTACCGAATATCATGGGACTTATCATTACAAACCTGACAATGGCTATTCCGGGAGCTATTTTCCAGGAGGCATTCCTGAGCTATATCGGTCTGGGTATCAAACCACCGAACTGCAGCTGGGGTGTACTTGCAAAAGACGGAATCGCACAGCTGAGAATTCATCCGTACCAGGTATTTGTACCGGCATTCCTGATTTGTACAACAATGCTTGCGCTGAATCTTCTTGGTGATGGACTTCGTGATGCATTTGACCCGAAACTTAGAGGAACCGAGTAGGAAGGAGTATAGAAGATGGAAAATTTATTGGAAGTAAAAAATCTGCAATTCTCTTTCCGTACATACGGTGGAGTTGTAAAAGCTGTTCGTGATGTCAGCTTTGAAGTCCGTCCGGGAGAAATTCTTGGTATAGTTGGAGAATCCGGATGTGGAAAGAGTGTTACCTCTCAGTGTCTGATGAGACTGAATCCGGAACCGCCTGGATTCTTTGAAGGCGGAGAGATTCTTTATAAAGGAAAAGATGTTCTGAAAATGAACAAAAAAGAACTTCGTCAGTTCCGTGGAAAAGAGATCAGTTATATTTTTCAGGATCCTATGACCTCATTGAACCCGACAATGCGTATCGGAAAACAGATTGAAGAAGTATTTGTCGGAAGAAAAGGTATGAGTGCAGCTGAGAAAAAAGCAAAAGCACTTGAAATCCTTAAAATGGTAGGTATCTCTGATGGAGAACGCCGTTACAAACAGTATCCACATGAACTTTCAGGTGGTATGAAACAGCGTGTTATGATCGCGATCGCTCTGGTAGGAAGCCCGAGCATCGTTATTGCCGATGAGCCGACTACTTCTTTGGATGTTACAATTGAAGCGCAGATTCTTGATGTACTGAAAAATCTTCAGAAAACACTTGGGACATCTATTATCCTGATCACACATGACCTTGGTGTTATCGCAAAGCTTTGCGACCGTGTACTGGTTATGTATGGAGGAAAGATCGTAGAACGTGGATCTGTAGATGAGATTTTCTATGATACAGCACATCCTTACACAAAAGGACTTATGCATTCAATTGCCAAACTGGATACAGCAAAAGGCCACAAATTGCAGCCAATCGAAGGAACACCTCCGGATCTGTTTGCACCTCCGAAAGGATGTCCGTTCGCAGCAAGATGTGAATACTGCATGGAAATCTGTAAAGATATGCCGCCACAGACTTATGAGCTTTCAAAAGAACATGAAACCTGTTGCTGGCTGCAGCATGAATATGCACCGGATACAGACATGAGAAGAAAAGTAACTGAGAAAGGAGAGGTGTAAAATGGAAAATACAGAAAAAAAACAGCCTCTCGTACAGGTGAAAAACTTATGTAAATATTTTGAAATCAGCCGTAAAGAAACCTTAAAAGCGGTTGATGATCTTACATTTGATATTTATAAAGGTGAGACAGTCAGCCTGGTAGGTGAGTCCGGCTGTGGTAAATCTACAACAGGACGTACCATGATCAAGTTATACAATCCGACTTCGGGAAATGTATATTATGATGGAAAAGATATTTTCAAATACAATCATGCAGAGCAGAAAGAATTCTGTAAGAAGGTACAGATGATTTTCCAGAACCCGTATTCATCACTGAACCCACGTATGACTGTTAAGGATATCGTTGGAGAAGGTCTGAAACAGCATGGAATGTCAACAAAGGATGCAGATGCAAAAGTAGAGCAGCTGCTTGCTACAGTTGGTCTTAATAAAGATCATATGTCACGTTTCCCACACGAATTCTCAGGTGGACAGAGACAGCGTATCGGTATTGCACGTGCTCTTTCTGTTGATCCGGAATTCATCATCTGTGATGAGCCGATTTCAGCTCTTGATGTGTCTATCCAGGCACAGGTTATCAATATGCTGAAAGAACTGCAGGAAGAAAGAGGACTGACTTACCTGTTTATCGCGCATGACCTTAGTGTCGTAAAATATATTTCTGACCGTGTAGTTGTTATGTACCTCGGAACAATGGTCGAGACTGCTGAGACAGATGAACTTTATGCTCATCCGATGCATCCATATACACAGGCACTGCTTTCTGCAATCCCGGAAGCAGATCCGAATAAAGCAAAAGCGAACCAGCGTATTCCGATCAAGGGTGAGATCCCAAGCCCGATCAATCCGAAGAACTGCTGTCGTTTCGCTGAGAGATGTCAGCATGCGACAGAACGCTGCTTTAAGGAAATGCCGCAGATGAAAGAGATTGCTCCTGGACATAAGGTGGCATGCCATCTTGTAGAAGATAAATAAAAAGTAGTAATATAATAAAGAAGGCGAAGGACTTAAGAAGAGTTCTTCGTTTTCTTTTTGTTTTATGAGAAATTCCGATAGAACTTTCTGTGAAAAAACACTATATGCCTTGGCAGATTAAAAAATTTCCAGAAAAATTGTGCAGAATCACAAAATACGGATTGACACGAAAATATTGACAATATAAGGTAAAAACGATATTATATAGAGATGTAATTGTAATTAAAGTGTCATATCGTGTAATAGTTATGTAACAAATGAAAGTGAGTGTATATGGAACAGAGAAAATCAGCAAGGAGAAGATCGTCTGATGGAACTTCTAATAGAAATATGCGAAGTATCAATAACAGCAGAGAAGTAAGCAGACGGGCTAAGGGGAAGAACCGGTATGCTTATGAAGAAGACCGAAGATCTGCCCGATATTATGATGATGAGGAAGATTACTACAGAGAACGACCGAAAAAGAAATCATCTTCGAATGATAAGAAGAAAAGAAGACCGGAAGAAGACTATCAGAATATAAGAAAGATGTCTGACCCGGAGAATAATAAGAATCGTAAAAATAAACGGCGCAGAGGAAGAAAGAAAAATCGGGTAAGCAGAACGATTGGAATTATACTTGCAATTATCCAGTTTATCCTGTCTGTAGTACTTGCAGTGAATGTGATGCTGTTCAATGTACTTACTTCTACTTATTTCCTGGTACTGATCGGAGTACTGCTGATCCTGCTTGGAATTACCTTGCTGACACAGATAGCGGCAAAAGGAAAAGGAATTGGCGGAAAGATATTCTGTATACTGATCTGCATCATTCTGGGAGTGGGTTCTTTCTATATAGGAAAAGTAAATAATGCATTCCAGAAGATTACCGGAAGTAATAAGAAAACAAGTTCCATGGTAGTTGCGGTAAAGGCGGATGATAATGCAGATACTTTATCAGCAGCAGCCGGATATACATTTGGTGTTCAGTATGCGACTGGTGGAGACCAGACGAAGTCGGCAGTTAAACAGATTGAAAAGGAACTGGGACAGAACATTACTCTTCAGGAATACAGTAATCTGGGAGAAGAAGCACAGGCATTATATGACGGAGAAGTAGATGCGATTATCTACAACTCAGCTTACAGTAATATTATCAAGGAACAGTATTCAACCTTTACAAAGGATACAAAGGTTATTTATAAGCACAATATTGTTGTTGAAATTGAAAGCGATACATCTGATGAAAGCGTTACAAAGCCATTTGCGGTTTATTTGAGTGGTATTGATACAAATGGTGATATCACAGAACAGGGACGAAGCGATGTCAATATCGTAGCGGTTGTTAATCCGACGAGCCATCAGGTATTACTGATTACAACCCCTAGAGATTATTATGTACCAATCCCGGGAGTATCCGGAGGACAGGACGACAAACTGACACATGCAGGAATCTATGGTGTGGATGTGTCTATGCAGACGCTGGAAGAACTTTATGATACAGATATCGAATTTTTCGGAAGAGTTAATTTTACATCTATGACCAGTGTGGTTGATGCACTTGGCGGACTGGATGTTGAATCAGATCTCGAATTTGATACAGGATGGGAGTCGGGTGCAGAGATTCATGTAAATGAAGGAATGAATCATTTTGATGGTATTAGTGCACTTGCTTTTTGCCGTGAACGTCAGGCACTGCCAGACGGGGACAACGGAAGAGGAGTCCATCAGCAGGCAGTTATCACTGCAATCATTAAAAAGATGATGTCACCGGCAATGCTCCGTGGGGCAAGCGATATTATTGAAAGTGTCAGCGATGGTGTGGATACGAACTTTACTTCCAGTCAGATCCAGTCGCTGATCAAGACTCAGCTTAGAACCAATGCAAAATGGAATATTTATTCCGTGGCAGCGGATGGAACCGGGGGAACAGATATCTGCTATTCTTCAGGAGATGAAGAGCTTTATGTAACGTATCCGGATGAAAATTCAGTGGCTGAGATCAGTGAACTGATCAAAAAAGTAAAAGACGGAGAAACAATCGAAGGATCCGTAAGTACAGAATAAAAATGAAGAAAAAGTCAAGGTATGATTTGGAAAATATTTTTCAGAATGCCTTGACTTTTTTTTTGCGATATACTACAATAAACAAGCGTGCGAAAACGATGCACTGTTTTTCTGCGCATTTTAAACAGAACTTGTTTAAAATCGTAACCAATTATTACTTCATAGGAGGTGAAAGAGATGCCAACATTTAACCAGTTAGTAAGAAAAGGTCGTCAGACAGCTGTAAAGAAATCTACTGCACCGGCTCTCCAGAAAGGATACAATTCTTTGAAGAAAAGAGCTACAGACACATCTGCACCGCAGAAGAGAGGTGTGTGTACAGCAGTTAAGACAGCTACACCGAAGAAACCGAACTCAGCTCTCAGAAAGATCGCCAGAGTACGTCTTTCAAACGGAATCGAAGTAACAAGCTACATCCCAGGAGAAGGTCACAACCTTCAGGAACATAGCGTTGTTCTTATCCGTGGAGGAAGAGTAAAGGACCTTCCGGGTACAAGATACCATATCGTTCGTGGAACACTTGATACAGCAGGTGTTGCAAAGAGACGTCAGGCTCGTTCTAAATACGGAGCAAAGAGACCAAAAGACGCAAAGAAATAAGCACTTGATTTTAGTGTAAAACGAAACTAAATCGTATCACAAACAGAACTATGAGAATAGTTGGTTGCGGGTTTAATTCAGATATCGCCTGCCACGTGGCAGGCATCGGAGATTGTCCCGCCAACGATACACATAGAAAGACACATGTGAGTACCGATGAATTATTCACGCAAAGCAAAGCTTTGCCAATATGTATAAGGAGGGAAGAACCGTGGCACGTAAAGGACATACTCAGAAAAGAGACGTATTAGCGGATCCGTTATACAACAACAAGGTAGTTACAAAGCTTATCAACAACATCATGCTTGACGGTAAGAAAGGTGTAGCTCAGAAAATTGTATACGGAGCATTTGACAAAGTCGCAGAGAAAGCTGAAAAACCAGCTATCGAAGTATTTGAAGAAGCAATGAACAACATCATGCCTGTACTTGAAGTAAAGGCAAGACGTATCGGTGGAGCTACTTATCAGGTACCGATCGAGGTAAGAGCAGACAGAAGACAGGCTCTTGCACTTCGCTGGCTTACACTGTACTCTCGTAACAGAGGCGAGAAGACAATGGAAGAAAGACTTGCAAATGAAATTCTTGATGCGGCTAACAACACTGGCGCATCTGTAAAGAAGAAAGAAGACATGCACAAGATGGCAG
>UMLR01038671.1_pt1 | contig 15529 bp, 9 predicted proteins | sample 1966741 | NCBI WGS metagenome assembly UMLR01 (sample SAMEA4836207, study PRJEB28245) | human gut metagenome | biome: gut microbiome; material: fecal sample | place: Denmark | collected 2008 | reverse complement strand
AGCGTCACAGATATTTGGACACGGTTCCATGGATGTGATCACAACGAATCCGCCGTATATGATCGGTGGGCATGGGTTTGCCAATCCGGAGAGTGCCAAGGCGATCGCAAGGCATGAAGTCCTTTGTACATTGGATGATATTATCCGGGAAAGTGCGCGGACTTTAAAAGCCGGAGGCAGATTTTACATGGTACACAGACCGTTCCGGCTTGCCGAGATCCTGCCGGCAATGTGCGAGGCGAAGCTGGAGCCGAAGCGGATGCGCTTGGTGTATCCATATGTGGATAAGGAGCCAAACATGGTTTTGATCGAGGGAATCCGTGGCGCGAAATCGCGGATGACCGTGGAGCCGCCGCTGATCGTTTATGAGAAAGATGGCAGTTATACACGGGAAATCCTGGAACATTACGGAATGACAGGGACTGGAAAGGAGTAACTATGGCAGGAACATTATATTTGTGCGCAACGCCGATCGGCAATCTGGAGGATATGACGTTCCGGGTGATCCGGACGCTGAAAGAGGTTGACCTGATTGCAGCGGAAGATACCAGGAACAGTATTAAACTGCTGAACCATTTTGAGATCAAAACACCGATGACCAGTTATCATGAATATAATAAGATAGACAAAGGACATGCTCTGGTGGAGAAACTTCTTGCAGGGACAAATATTGCACTGATCACCGATGCCGGCACACCGGGAATCTCAGATCCGGGTGAGGAACTGGTGAAAATGTGCTATGAAGCCGGAATTACGGTCACTTCCCTTCCGGGAGCCGCTGCCTGTATTACGGCACTGACACTTTCCGGGCTTTCCACCAGAAGATTTGCATTTGAAGCATTTCTTCCAACGGACAAAAAGGAAAGACAGGCAGTCCTGGGTGAGCTTGTAGATGAGACAAGAACGATGATCGTTTACGAAGCACCGCACCGTCTGGTGAGAACCTTGAGAGAGCTTGGAGAAGTTCTTGGCGGGGACAGACATCTGACTGTGTGCCGGGAACTTACAAAAAAGCATGAGACTGCATTTCGCACCACGTTTGCGGAAGCGGTTTCTTATTACGAGAGCAACGATCCGAAGGGGGAGTGTGTGCTTGTGATCGAGGGGAAGAGCCGGGAGAGCATTTTACAGGAGGAGCGCGCAAAATGGGAAGAAATGACGGTTCAGGAGCATATGGATTACTATATGAACCAGGGAATCGATAAGAAAGAAGCCATGAAAAAGGTGGCAAAAGACCGCGGAGTCGGAAAGAGGGACATTTATAAAGAACTGCTGTAAGGCTTTCGTCAATTTGTACACCTTCTTGAAAAATCTTTGTTCAACCCGGTCATAGACCGACGATGTAAAAAAAGATATACTTTATTTCAGAAACAAGAACAGCGACAGCGTGTGTAAGAATCGCACAAAGATTTAGGAGGAAAAATAAATGGCAAGCTTATCATTAAAGCATATTAACAAAACATATCCGAACGGATTTGAAGCAGTTAAAGATTTCAACCTTGAAATTGAAGATAAAGAATTTATCATTTTTGTAGGACCATCTGGATGTGGTAAATCTACTACACTTCGTATGGTTGCAGGTCTGGAAGAGATCACAAGCGGTGAACTTAAGATCGGTGACAAAGTGGTAAATGATGTAGAACCAAAAGACAGAGATATCGCGATGGTATTCCAGAACTATGCTCTGTACCCACATATGACTGTATATGATAACATGGCATTCGGACTTAAATTAAGAAAAGTTCCGAAACCGGAGATTGATAAGATGGTTCGTGAAGCAGCTAAGATCCTTGACCTTGAACCACTGCTTGACCGTAAACCAAAAGCTCTTTCAGGTGGACAGAGACAGCGTGTTGCTATGGGACGTGCAATCGTTCGTAACCCGAAGGTATTCCTTATGGATGAACCACTTTCCAACCTGGATGCTAAACTTCGTGGACAGATGCGTATCGAGATTTCCAAACTTCATCAGAGACTTGGTACAACAATCATCTACGTAACACATGACCAGACAGAAGCTATGACACTGGGAACCAGAATCGTAGTTATGAACGCAGGTGTTGTTCAGCAGGTAGATACACCACAGGTACTTTATGATACCCCATGCAACCTCTTTGTTGCAGGATTCATCGGATCACCACAGATGAACTTCCTTGATGCTGTATGCCAGAAGAAGGGTGACAAAGTTGTCCTCAAAGTTGGACCGGCTGATATTGAACTTCCACCGGCAAAAGCAAAGAAACTTATCGATGGAGGATATGAAGGAAAGACTGTTGTCCTTGGAATCCGTCCGGAAGATGTACATGATGAGCAGATGTTTATCACATCTTCACCGAATACAGTTATTCAGGCTAAGATCCGTGTATATGAAATGCTTGGTGCTGAAGTATACCTCCACTTTGATTATGAAGGAGCTACAATGACAGCCCGTGTTGATCCTAGAACAACAGCAAGAACAGGCGACACTGTTACATTTGCATTCGATGCTGAAAAGATCCATGTGTTCGACAAAGAGACAGAAAAGACAATTACGAACTAAGATGTGAAATTATTTGCCGGAGTTTCCGATTTTGGAGACTCCGGTTAAAATTTTCTTGACAATCGGGCTATTCGTGGTATATAGTTACGTTAATAAAGGGGAGTAACCTACGCAAGGGAATCCGCGTTTGTGGTGTCGTCAGTACGGTGGAAGCATCCGGTACCACAAGAAAATGGTGAGACTTTTATTGCATTATTTGTTGTGCAATAAGGGTTTCTTTTTTTGTACATTTTTATCGAAAGAGAGCTTCGTTGCATAAGAAATTCAGGAATGTGAATACTCAGAAACAGGAGGCGGAAAGGATGAAAGAAATTTATCAGTCATCGGTAAAAGAAGTGCTTGGACAGATGGGAAGCAGAGAAGAGGGACTTACGATAAAAGAAGTGGAAAAGTCCCGTGAAAAATGTGGATGGAATGAGCTTGCGGAGGGAAAGAAAAAAAGTGTGCTGCAGATTTTTTTGGAGCAGTACAAGGATTTCCTGGTGATTATCCTGATTGCATCGGCGATTATTTCAGGAATTTTAGGAGACGCAGAAAGTGCGGCGGTTATTGTGATCGTCATTACAATGAATGCAATTTTGGGAACCGTGCAGACGGTAAAAGCAGAGCAGTCGCTTCAGAGCCTGAAAAAGCTTTCAGGACCGGAGGCGAAGGTTCTCAGGAATGGTACGGTGACACCGATTCCGGCAAGAGAACTGGTAGTTGGAGATGTGATCCTTCTGGAAGCCGGGGATTATGTTCCGGCAGACGGACGACTGATCGAGAACGCAAGCCTGAAGATCGATGAAAGTGCACTGACCGGGGAAAGTCTTGCAGTTGAGAAAAGCCTGGATGAAATCGAAGAGGAAGTGCCGCTTGGTGACCGGAACAATATGTTATTTTCGGGAAGCTTTGTTACTTACGGACGTGGAAGAGCCGTTGTGACAAGTGTAGGTATGCAGACAGAAGTCGGAAAGATTGCCGGACTTTTGAAATCAACCTCTGAAAAGCAGACTCCGCTTCAGGTGAATCTGGAAGAGTTCGGAAAGAAGCTTTCGGTTCTGATCCTGGTATTTTGCGGAATCTTATTTGGAATCAGTGTATTTCGTGGAGAAAATATCGGAAGCGCGTTTATGTTTGCAGTAGCACTTGCGGTTGCAGCAATCCCGGAGGCATTAAGTTCAATTGTAACAATCGTCCTTTCTTTCGGAACGCAGAAGATGGCCAAGGAGCATGCAATCATTCGAAAACTGCAGGCGGTAGAAGGTCTTGGAAGTGTCTCCGTGATCTGTTCGGATAAAACCGGAACTCTCACGCAGAATAAGATGACTGTTGAAGATTATTATATAGAAGGCAGAAGAATCCGGGCAGATGAGATTGATATGGCAGATCCGGCACAGAGATTTCTGCTTGATTGCAGCATTTTATGTAACGATTCTACCAATGAAAATGGAGTGGAAATCGGAGATCCGACAGAGACAGCGCTGATCAATCTGGGAAGCCGCTATGGAGTGGAAGCTGCAGAAGTAAGAGAAAGTTATCCAAGAGAAGATGAGATTCCATTTGACAGTGACCGGAAAATGATGTCGACGCTTCACCGGATAGACGGCGAAAACCGGATGATCGTCAAAGGTGCGGTTGACCGTCTCCTGGATCTGACAGACCGGATCTGGACAGAAAATGGAATACGGGAGATTACAAAAGAAGATAAAGAAAAGATTCAGAGCCAGAATCAGGAATTTTCAATGGAAGGTCTTCGAGTGCTGGCATTTACCTTCCGGGAGATTCCGGAAGAACATCTGCTGACCGCAGAGGATGAGGACCATCTGGTATTTCTCGGAATGATCGCGATGATGGATCCGCCGAGGGAAGAGTCAAAAGCTGCAGTAGAAGAATGTATCAAAGCAGGCATCCGTCCGGTGATGATCACGGGAGACCATAAGATCACGGCAGCAGCGATCGCAAAACGGATCGGCATTTTAAAGGATTTATCCGAAGCCTGTGAGGGCGCGGAGATTGAAAATATGAGTGACGAGGAGTTGCGGGGATTTGTCCCGAAGATTTCTGTCTATGCAAGGGTTTCGCCGGAACATAAGATCCGGATCGTCCGTGCATGGCAAGAGCGTGGAAATATTGTATCGATGACCGGCGACGGTGTCAACGATGCACCGGCTCTTAAGCAGGCAGATATAGGTGTTGCAATGGGAGTAACCGGAACAGAAGTTGCCAAAGATGCAGCGGCGATGGTACTTACAGACGATAATTTTGCCACAATTGTAAAAGCAGTGGAAAACGGACGAAATTTATACCGTAATATCAAGTATGCGATCCAGTTTCTGTTATCGGGAAACTTCGGTGCAATTCTCGCTGTTTTATATGCATCGATCGCAGGACTTCCGGTTCCGTTTGCACCGGTTCATCTGCTTTTTATCAACCTGCTGACTGATAGTCTCCCGGCAATTGCACTGGGAGTAGAACCGCATACCAGTGATGTGATGAATGAGAAGCCAAGACCGGCAGATGAGTCGATCCTGACAAAAGATTTCCTGTCAAAGATTGGTCTGGAAGGACTGGTGATCGGTGTAATGACGATGATCAGTTTCCTGACAGGATATCATCAGGACTGTGCACTTCTTGGAAGTACTTATGCATTTGGAACGCTCTGTCTTGCACGGCTGTTTCACGGATATAACTGTAAATCAGATCATCCGGTGATTTTTACCAAACGGTTTTTCAATAATAAATGGATGCAGGGCGCATTTGCACTGGGCGCAATTCTGATCACGGCTGTACTTACAATTCCGGGGCTGCATCAGGTGTTCAAAGTAGAAACATTGAACTTTGAACAGCTTGGGACTGTCTACCTGTATGCATTTGCCTGTTTTCCAATCATACAGCTTCTGAAGTGGGTACGTGGAAAATTATCTGAGTAACAATATGGGAAAATTCTTACTGGCTGTAGGGGATTAACCATAAATATGTTGTAGTAGAATGGAGAAAATAGTGGATTTTAGTAAATTATCTATAAAAAAAATCCGGGAATTGATCGTATTTACAGCGCTGATCGTAGTTGCATTGTGGAAATTTGATGTGGTTTTTGGCGTGATCAAGGCGGTATGGGGGATTATTTTTCCCTTCGCTCTTGGCGGTGCGATCGCGTTTGTGATCAATGTTCCGATGAGCTTTCTGGAGAAAAAATTATTTGGAAAGACAAAAGAGAAAGGAAGTAAGGCGGCAGAAAAGCTTGCAAGACCGATCAGTCTTCTTCTTACGATCGTACTGGTAGTGGGGGTGATCGTTCTTGTCATGTTCGGTCTGATTCCGCAGCTTACGGCAACAATTGGAAGTCTGATGAACAGTATTGCAGAATTTATTCCGCAGATGCAGAGTTGGGTACGGGAATTTACACACAATAACCGGGAAATCATGGATCTTGTGAACCAGGTGGAGTTCAATCCGAATAAGGCAATCCAGTGGGGGATGAGTATTCTCGGAAATGGTGCGGGAAATTTTATGAATACAACGATGACAGCGGTTGGTTCCATCGTCAGTGGAGTTACTACATTTTTTATTGCCTTTTCCTTTGCCTGCTATATTCTTTTCCAGAAAGAAAAACTGCATGTGCAGGTGAGAAAAGTGTTTTTCGCGTTTATTCCAAAACGAAAAGCAGAAGTAATTCTTGAAGTCTGTTCCCTGACCTACCGTACCTTCGCAAACTTCCTTACCGGACAGTGCCTGGAAGCAGTCATCCTCGGAAGTATGTTTGTAATTACATTAAGTATACTGAAAATGCCGTATGCACTGTTGATTGGAATCATCATATCCTTCACAGCCTTGATCCCAATCTTTGGAGCCTTCATCGGCTGCGTACTTGGCAGCCTCCTGATCTTCATGGTGAGCCCGAAACAGGCAATCCTTTTCATCCTTGTATTTCTGATCCTCCAGCAGATCGAAGGTAACCTGATCTACCCACACGTAGTCGGTAGCTCCGTAGGGCTTCCCTCCATCTGGGTCCTCGCCGCAGTCACCATTGGCGGCAACCTTCTGGGAATCATAGGAATGCTCATATTCATTCCATTAGTGTCCGTACTCTACACCCTCTTCCGGGAATATGTGTATTTGCGTTTGAAAAAACAACACATTAAGAAAGTGACGAAAACTGAAGTAGAAGAGTATACCCAAGAAGAAATTGACAAAATGAAAGAACTATATGAAAAAGAGCACCCTGAAAAATGTCTTGAATAAGGAAGCAATTTCATACATATAAATGTATTGAAATCGCAGCAAAAGCCTGCAACTTTGAGATGCAATCTCAAAGAGCAGGCTTTTCGACTCCCCATTTATAGTTTGGCGGAAAAGTATGACTTGTAGAATGTCAGCCGGGCGGAAAATAAATTGTGTTCAAATTCAATTTTTTGTGCAATGGAGACGAAACTCAGGAATCGTGGAAGCCATTGCTGAACACGATTCTCGCTCTAAGAGGTTCGTCGGAATGGTTTGCACAATTTGAATTTGAACACAATTTATTTTCCACCCGGCGTCCCCTTTCCCAACGTTTCCCCCATCCAAGAAAGGAGAAAAAATGCTCAACTACCTGTGGTCGGGAATGATTCTTATTGGCATCCTTTTTGCCGCTTTCTCCGGCAAAATGCCGGACATCACCACCGCCGCCTTAGATTCCTCCAAAGAAGCTGTCACACTCTGTATTACCATGATGGGCGTCATGTCCTTTTGGACCGGACTCATGGAAATCGCAGAAAAATCCGGCATTCTGAAAACGGCAGCTGACTGCCTTTCCCCTCTGATCCATTTCCTCTTTCCAGAACTGCCAAAAGATCACCCGGCAGAAAAACCAATCGCGGCAAACATCATTGCAAATATCCTCGGACTTGGCTGGGCGGCAACTCCGGCAGGTCTTGAAGCAATGGAAGAGCTTCAGAAGCTGGAAGAAGACCGCCGCCTTGGAAAAGCGGCAGGACCGGTAAGAAAAAGAGGCGTTGCAAGCAATGAGATGTGTACCTTCCTGATCGTAAATATTTCTTCACTGCAGCTGATCCCGGTGTCGGTGATCGCCTACCGGAGCCAGTACGGAAGCGTGAATCCGACAGCCGTTGTTGGACCTGGGATTGCGGCAACGGCGGTCAGTACCGGGGCGGCGATTTTATTTTGCAGGATAATGGACCGGAAAAGCTAGAATTTCTGTAGCTTTTTGTAACATACCTTGACTAAAGTACAAAAAAACGCTATAATCAATATCACGGCAAAGCTTTAAACCATTGAAGTTTAAACCGCTAAAGTTTAAAGCTATAAAGCCAAAACGGAAAAAGTTTGTTCGAAAAGAACATAGATGGAGGTATGTTATTATGAAAGCAAGAAAAATTTTAGCAGTATCACTTACTGCAGCAATGACACTGGCACTTGCTGCCTGTGGCGGAAGTTCATCAGACAAAGAATCTTCTTCAAAGGATTCATCAGACAAGGTATATAAGATCGGTATCTGCCAGCAGCTTGAGCATGCAGCTCTTGACGAGGCAACCAAAGGATTTGAAGAAGCCTGTGAAGAAAAATTCGGAAAAGACAAAGTGAAGTTCGATCTTCAGAACGGACAGGGCGAACAGGCAAACTGCGCAACCATCGTAAACAATTTTGTGGCAGACAATGATGACTTGATCCTTGCAAATGCAACAACTGCTCTTCAGTGTGCAGCAGCTGCAACAAGCACGATCCCGATTCTTGGAACATCTGTTACAGATTATGCAACTGCTCTTGATATTTCTGACTGGACAGGATCAACAGGCATGAACATTTCAGGAACCTGTGACCTTGCACCGATCGATGAACAGGAAGCAATGCTTAAAGAGCTCCTTCCGGATGCAAAAACAGTAGGTATCCTTTACTGTTCAGCAGAACCGAACTCAGCATACCAGGCGAAGAAGTTTGAGGAAGCACTTGAAAAAGATGGAATTAAGTATAAAGAATACACAGCAGCAGATTCTAATGAAATCCAGTCTGTAGTGACAAGTGCAGTAGATGAGTGCGACGCACTTTACATCCCAACTGATAATACAATGGCATCTAACACAGAGATTATCAACAATATCTGTCTTCCGGCAAAAGTACCGGTAATCGCAGGTGAACAGGGAATCTGTGAAGGCTGTGGTATTGCAACTCTTTCTATCAGCTACTATGACATTGGATACAGAGCAGGTGAAATGGCTTACGATATCCTTGTAAATGGAAAAGATATCTCAACCATGGATATTGAAAGTGCACCGAATGTTACAAAGATGTATAACAAAACAATTTGTGACGAACTCGGAATCACTGTTCCGGACGATTACGAAGCAATTGAGGAATAATCAGTATAGAAAGAGGCAAGAACAATGTATTTAGCAGCTTTAGATCCGATGTCTCTTGTGCGCGCCCTTCCGGGAAATGTAGCGCAGGGGATCATCTGGGGAATTATGGCGCTTGGCGTTTATATCACCTTCCGCATTCTGGATTTTGCGGATCTGACGGTTGACGGATCGCTGGCTACAGGTGGAGCAGTTGCAGTTATGCTGATCCGCGGCGGTATGAATCCGGCACTGGCACTTCTTTTCGCATTTCTGGCAGGTATGGCAGCCGGATTTGTGACAGGTATTTTACATACGTTTTTTGGAATTCCGGGCATTCTGGCCAGTATTCTGACGCAGATCGGACTTTACTCGGTGAATCTCGGAATCATGGGAAAATCCAATCAGGCAGTCAATGTTGTGCAGTATAAATTGGTTGCATCGCTTCGTTATGTGACCGGCGAAGGAAGTGAACTGTTTTTTGTAAAGCTGATCGTGGCAGCACTTATCCTGATCGCAATTATTTACTGGTTCTTTGGAACTGAGCTTGGCGCATCGATCCGTGCAACCGGATGTAACCCGCAGATGGCAAGTGCACAGGGAATCAATACAGGCTTTACAAAGGTTCTGGCGCTTATGATCTCCAACGGACTTGTGGGACTTTCCGGTGGGATTTACGCACAGTACCAGGGAGCAGCCGATGTTAATATGGGACGTGGTGCCATTGTAATCGGACTTGCAGCCGTTATCATCAGCGAAGTTATTTTTGGAAAATTCTGTGCAGGCAGAAAAGCAGCCTTTGCATTTACACTGGGTGCAATCTTTATCGGAGCGATTATTTACTATATTGTAATCGCACTGGTATTGTGGCTGAAGATGCCTTCTGATTATATGAAACTGTTCTCAGCGGTAGTGGTTGCATGCTTCCTTGCAGTTCCGTACATGAAGGGTAAATATTTAACAAAGAAACGGAGGACTGCATAATGGGATATATGTTGGAAATCCAGAATATTCATAAAACCTTTAATCCGGGAACGATCAACGAAAAAGTCGCACTTAACGGAGTGAATCTGAACCTCAATCCGGGTGATTTTGTGACTATCATCGGTGGAAATGGTGCAGGAAAATCCACCACACTGAATGCGATCGCAGGAGTGTGGTCTGTAGACGAAGGAAAGATCATCATTGACGGAGTGGATATTACAAAGCTTTCAGAGCATAAAAGAGCACTTTATCTGGGAAGAGTTTTCCAGGATCCGATGACTGGAACTGCGGCAACTATGTCGATTGAAGAAAATATGGCGATCGCAGCCAGACGTGGCGAGCGCAGAGGTCTTGGATGGGGCATTACGAAAAAAGAGCGGGAGCGCTATAAAGAAGCCCTGAAAGAACTTGATCTTGGACTGGAAGACCGTCTGAGCAGTAAAGTCGGACTTCTTTCTGGTGGACAGCGACAGGCGATCACTCTTTTGATGGCGTCTCTTAAGAAGCCAAAACTTTTACTTCTGGACGAGCATACTGCAGCACTTGACCCGAAAACTGCAGCGAAGGTACTTGCCATCTCTGATAAGATCATTCAGGAGCATCAGCTTACTGCAATGATGGTAACACATAATATGAAAGATGCCATCGCGCACGGCAACCGCCTGATCATGATGCATGAAGGAAAAATTATCTACGATGTATCAGGAGAAGAGAAGAAGAATCTGAAGGTTGCAGATCTGCTGGCGAAGTTTGAAGAAGTCAGCGGCGGCGAGTTTGCGAATGACCGGATGATGTTGTCGTAAAGAATATTTTGAAAATGAAATAATAGTAGAAAACAGGAACGAGGTTTTACGATTGATGTAGAGCCTCGTTTTTTTGCACGTCTTGTTTAAATGTACTATTAAAAAACAGAGCAGATTCTGAAATGCTATAAAATTATAGAGAATACCTATTAGTAATACAGGATAGAAATTATCAATGAACCTCTTAAAAAATCCGGAATGGAAGAGAAAGAGGCAGAAGAAAGCCAAAGGACATTCCGTTGCATGCCATAGGGCGAAAGAAATCTTGTAAAGAAAATTGACATAAAAGTGTAAAGATGCTAGTATAATAAATAGAAAAGGTGCTACCGATGACGGTTCGCCTGATATTATTTGGTTATTAAAAATAACCGCTCATGTTTTCTCAGGACGATGGGCGGTTATTTTTGCGTCTTGGAATCATGCTTTCCACGCACATACCCAAGACTGTAAAAAGTCGCACACAGTGAAATAGCACCTTGAACTTATGGTAACAAACATAAAGAAGAAAATCAATATAAAATAAAATGACAGAATTGTCTAATCCATCAACTGCAATTCATATAATTTCTTATACAACCCATCCTTCGCCAGCAGCTCCTGATGGGTTCCGGATTCTTTTATTTCTCCGTGATGCATCACAATAATTTTATCCGCATGCTGGATCGTAGAAAGCCGGTGGGCAACCATGATCGTAGTTCTTCCATCCATCAGCCGCGCAAGTGCCTGTGTGATCAGTGTTTCGGTTTCTGTATCGATGTTGGCAGTTGCTTCATCGAGAACAAGGATCTTTGGATCATAAGCAAGTGTCCGTGCGAAGGACAAAAGCTGGCGCTGACCGGCAGATAGAGTACTTCCGCGCTCTGTGACCGGCTCATCATATCCGTGCGGCAGTTTCTGAATAAATGGATCTGCATTTACAATTTCGGCAGCCCGTCTGACATCGTCCGGTGAGATCGCTTCATTATTCAGCGAGATATTACTTTTGATGTCTCCGGTGAAGATGAAGACATCCTGTTGAACCTGACCAATTGCACCGCGGAGCACATCCAGATCAATTTCATGAATATCAATCCCATCAATCAGGATCTGTCCCTTCTGGATATCAAAATATCTTCCGATCAGATTTAAAATTGTAGATTTTCCTGCCCCGGTAGCGCCGACAAAAGCAACTTTTTCACCCGGCTGGATTACAAAACTTACATCTTTTAAAATATAATTTTCCTCTTCGTAGGTAAACCAGACATGGCGGAATTCAATTTCACCAAGAATATTGACCGGAGTCGGATCGACCGGAGATACGATTTCTGGTTTTACATCAAGAATACTGAAAATCTTTTCTGCGGAAGCAATGGAAGACTGCAGGGTTCCAAGCTGTTCGGAAAGCTCTTGGATTGGCTCGAAAAAGGAGCTGATGTAGGTGATAAACACGAACAGAGTTCCGAGAGAAAGACTTCCATTTAACACAGAAAGGCTTCCGGTTCGGATAACAAGGATCATGGCAATGACCGAAACCATATAGATTGAAGGCCGGAAGATCGCAAAAGTCATGATCTCGCGGAAATTGGCACGGTACAGTTCCATAGATTTGCCTTCAAATTCACTGTATTTCTCTTTTTCGCGTGCAAAGATCTGGATCAGCTTCATACCGGAAATATGTTCGGACAGGAAGGTGTTCAGCTCTGTGATTTTATTTCTTGTGATCTGGTAAGCTTTTCTGGAGAGATGCCGGAAAACAAAAGTCAGGATTGCAACCAGAGGTAAAAGCAGGAAGGATATACCCGCCATTTTCACATTAATTGAGAGCATGACAACAGCGTAACCAATAATCTTTACAACGTTTTTAAAAAGTTTCACAAGAATGGTGGAAAACAGTTCGTTGACTGCTTCAGTATCGTTAGATACACGTGTTACGAGCTTGCCAACCGGTGTTATATTGAAAAAAGAAAGTGACAGGCTGTGTATATGTGTAAATGTTTCTTCACGCAGTTTGTACACGATCTGCTGGCCCATCTTCTGTAAAAGCCAGGTGTCGGCAAGGTTCAGGAAAAATCCGCTAAAAAGCAGCAGAAGAAACAGAATTCCGGCTTTTAGGATCCCCTTAAAATCATTTTGTCTTAAAATCTTCAGATCATTGGAAGTAAGCTTCTGAGCACCTTCACTGACATAATTTTTTAAAACAGATGTATCGGCATTTTGCAGTGCAGTACATTCAGAGCGGGTGAGATTTTCTGCCATGTAATAGCGATCCTTCCAGAGAAAAATCTGATAAAAGGAAGCAGAATCCGCCGTGGATACTGCCTGGTCGCGCGACAATACAAGACCGTTCCAGTTTATAGCGTCCGGAGCGGAAACGTCGGCTTCTACATACGGATGATAATAACCATTGATATACTGGTCGATTGCATTTCCGATGATGATCGGGCGGTAAAGTTCCACAGCAATGATGAAGAGAACCAGGACAGTTGCCAGGGTCATTACCCATTTATGCGGTTTTAGATAACTTAAAAGTCGTTTCATCTTATTATGGCTACCTCCTGTTCTCCAATGGAAGCTTCCAACTGTTGCTTTGCAAACATATCTTTATAAATGCCATTTTTCTGAATCAGTTCGGTGTGTGTTCCAAGCTCTTTCATTTCTCCGTTTTCAAGTACCATGATCAGATCGGCATGCTGTACTGTGGAAATGCGGTGTGCGATCAGGATTGTTGTTTTCCCTTTACGATCGTCCCTGAGATTATGCAGGATATGTTCTTCCGTATCGGTGTCGACAGCGGAAAGGGAGTCATCAAGAATCAGGATCGGCGCATTTTTCATCAGGGCGCGGGCGATGGAGCTGCGCTGTTTCTGACCGCCGGAAAGCGTAACGCCACGTTCGCCGACGATCGTATCATAGTTGTCAGGAAAATTTGCAATATTATCGTGAATGCAGGCTGATTTTGCTGCGGCGATAATACGGCTCATATCCTGTGACTTTGTGCCGAATGCAATATTTGCTTTCAGAGTATCGGAAAAAAGAAAATTATCCTGTGGTACATAAGCAATATTTTCACGCAGAGTTTTCAGCGGAATTGTGTTGATATCATGGTCATCCAGATAAATCATGCCTGGCTCGGTGTTGTAAAGCCGGAGCAGAAGATTGATCAGAGTGGATTTTCCGTTGCCGGTGCGCCCGATGATGGCAAGGGTTGTCCCGGATGGGATGTCCAGATTGATATCATGCAGTACCGGAGAAGTATTTCCAAGGTGTGCAAATGTCAGGTGGTTAAAACGGATATCCCCGTGCAGGGTGTCTAAAGTCGTGACAGAAGCAGTATCTTTTACATTTGTCTGCGCTTCCAGAATTTCCTGTACACGACGGATGGATGCAGTTCCCTGGGAAAACATGACGGCAGCTTCCGAACAGGCGAGCATCGGCCATACCAGCATATTGACATACTGATTGAAAGCTACGAAGCGTCCGAGTGTAATCTGTCCGATCAGGGCGAGGTATCCCCCATAAAGGAGTGAGGCAAGACTGGAAAATCCGATGATCACATCCAGAAGCGGGATCAGGATGGCTTCCAGCTTTGCGATGCGCATACTTTTATCCATGGTGTCCTGGTTCTTTTTGGAAAAAGAAAGGATTTCTGCCTGCTTGCGGACAAAGGCCTTGATCACACGGATCCCGGAGAAGCTTTCCTGTACAAAGTCGGCAAGATTGGAAACACTGTCCTGACGTTCGGTGTAGAGGTCATCCAGTACCTTTCCGTAATGCATATAGCCGAGGCAGATGATGACCATCGGGATCAGTGCCAGAAGGGTTAGTTTTATATTGACATAATACATCATCTGGCAGACGACCAGGAGCGTCATGACTACGGAATCAAAGATGCAGATGACAGCAGGGCCAATTGCCATGCGGACCGCATTTAAGTCACTGGTAAACCGGGTCATCAGATCACCTGTTTTGTGGCTGTTGTAGTATTCCACATCCATAGTTTCCAGATGGGAAAACATTTCATTACGCAGTTCACGCTCGATAATACGTGCGGTTCCAAAAAGAAAATAACGCCACAAAAAACGGCCGACTGCAAGCAGAAGACCAATCAGAAAGATCCCAAGAAGACAGGTACAAATGGAACTCCAGGTAATGCTGCGCGCGGTAAGACCATCGGTAATGATACCGGTAAGTTTTGGAATAAATACACTTGCCGCATCTACAGCAAAAAGAGTAAGGATTCCGGCAATATAGCGATATTTGTATCGCCTGACATATTGCATGATAAAGGGCAGTGGTTTCATATCAATGCCTCCTGAAAATGATAAATTTTTTCTATATTAACTATTATAGAGGGTAGAACCTGGGGTGTCAAAGATTCCGTCAAATAAACGGAAAATACTTTGTGAAACAGGGAAAATTTCGTGAAAACGACAATTGCTATTTAAGATACATTTTTCTATAATGACGGGAGGTAAAATGTTAATGAGATAAACAGAGGGAATATATGAAAACATTACAGAAAGATTTGACGACCGGGAATCCGGGAAAAATTATTTTTAATTTCACACTGCCGATCTTCATTGGAAATGTATTTCAGCAGTTCTACAGTATGGCGGACACAATTATCGTAGGAAAGTTCGTGGGAACCAAAGCACTTGCGGCTGTTGGAAGTACGGGAACGATCATGTTTCTGATCAATGGATTTATTCTGGGAATGACAGCAGGATTTACCGTACTTACGGCACAGAAATTTGGCGCAGGTGATATGAAAGCAATGCGCAAGACTGTAGGAAATGCCACGATTCTGGCGATTATTATGTCTCTTATTATGACTGTGCTCGGAATGATGGCAATGAAACCGCTTCTTGGGATTATGAAGACACCGGATGATATTTTCAAGGATGCCTATG
>UMLR01025198.1_pt1 | contig 15536 bp, 12 predicted proteins | sample 1966741 | NCBI WGS metagenome assembly UMLR01 (sample SAMEA4836207, study PRJEB28245) | human gut metagenome | biome: gut microbiome; material: fecal sample | place: Denmark | collected 2008 | reverse complement strand
TTTTTTCTTCACATTTTATGTTTTAGGTTTTATATAACGGGCTGCGAAATATTATAGCATATATATTTAACAAAATTGACTTTAGCTATTAACTTATATTAAACTTAATTTATTATGTTTAATCCTATTTTAAAGCAATATTATCCTTTCTTAACAAATTATTTTGAAACAATGTTTTCAAATGATATTTTAAAAATTCCCAACTCTATTGTTTTTTATGGGCTTGATTCTTTGGCTCAGTATTATTTTTCATTGAACATTGCAAAAATATTAAATTGTCTTGAACATAAAGAACCCGATTGTCATTGCCAAAATTGCAATTGGATAAATAAAAATATGCATCCGAGTATTATTACTGTTTCGAAAATTGACACAAAGCCTGATAATGACAGTTCGAAAACAGTAATTTCTGTAAAACAGGTCGAAATGCTGAAACAAATGATTTTTTCGCGACCGGTTGATTACTATACGGTTGTTATTTTTACAGATAATGAAATAGTCAAAACTGATACTGTTCAAGATTTAAAAAGTAAATTTGAAGGGATAAATTTTTCTCATCCGCAAAGCCAAAAGTTGAAAGAAGATGAATTTTATTTGCCCAAAGGTTTAAGTCGCAAAGTATTTCAGGAAGAAGCTTCAAACTCTTTGCTTAAAATGATTGAAGAACCACCATCAAAAGTTCTTTTTATTTTCTTAACAAAAGATTTGAACGATTTGATAGAAACAATTGTGTCAAGAAGTGCAACTTTTTCTTTAAACTCTAATATGAAACCAACATTTGATACTTCTCAATGTGATAAGATTTTCAATTTTTATTTTAGCAACATTAAATATAACCCTATTGAGTTTGTTGAAAAGTTAAATGAGCTCAGAAAAAACAAAAAAGAAGAAACTTTTTCCTACCTTATTGACACTTTTGAGTATTACCTTCAACAGTTGTTGATATCCAATGTTAATAATAAAAAATTAACCTACCTGATAAAAAAAGATATTCAAACACTTGAAAATTCAAAAAGAATGGAAAATTATTATGTTAGAGAAAGTCTGATCATCGAAAACATCGCGTTCAATTTTGCCAAAAATCGAGAGTAGTTTATAAATCTTCTTTGTTGTTTCTATTTTCACAACTACACTCAATTTTATTGAATAATAATCCAAACTCATTAAAAATATAGTTGGATAAAATTTGAGAAACCGCAAGTTCGCCAGAGAAAACAATATCAGCTCCTTTTTCTTTTAAAATTTCAATATCATTAATATATGAAGTGTTAACAAGTATTTGAACATTTGGATTTAAAAATTTTACTATTTCAATAATTTCTTTGCTAGATGCAAGTGTTGAGGAAATAATAAAAGCTCTGGCGTTTTTAATTCCTGCATTAATCAAAACTTCACGTTGATTTGCATCCCCATACAAAGCATTCAGACAGCTTGATTTTATGTTGTTTATATTTTTGACGGTCTCAATGTTAAGCTCAATTATAATAACTTTAATACCTTTATCGTTTAGGATCTTTGTGACCGCTTTACCTACAGGTCCATACCCCACGACGATTATATTATCTTGTTCCGATTCAATATTATTAAAATCAATATTATTTTCATTTTCATTTCTTATTTTGTTTGTGTTTATACCTTTTTTGTTCAAAAAGTTTACAAACGGATTTATTGATTTAAATAAAATAGGGTTTAAAGTTATGGATATTATGCTTGACGCTATAATTGCACTATAAGCTTCTTTGGGTAAAATATCTAAAGAAGTTCCAAGTGAAGCCAGAATAAAAGAGAATTCACCTGTTTGAGCAAGTGCCACACCTATTGAAATAGCTTGCTTTAACGGTTTTTTCAAAAAAACTACAACAAGAAAAGCGATAAGCGGTTTTATTACCAAAATTATAAATAAGGTTAAAAACATTAATTGCCAACTGTTTCTTAACTCATTAACATCAAGGAGCATGCCTACTGATACAAAAAATAAAACAGCAAAAATGTCTTTAATTGGTAATGCTTCAGAAGCGGCACGTGCTGAAAAATCTGATTGCCCAACAACAATGCCTGCCAAAAAAGCACCTAAAGCCATTGAAGCATCAAAAAAATGAGCAGAACCAAAAGCTATACCAATTGCAAGTGTCAAAACAGACAAAGTGAACAAATCTCGTGAACCTATTTTTGATATAAACGTTAAAAAATATGGGATTAATTTTCCTCCGACAAGAAGTGTGAAAACTGTTAAAAATATAAGTTTTAAAACGGTTATTCCAAAAATTGGCAAAAGATTTGTGTTTGAAATATTTGGTGAAAATATAGCAGGTAATAAAACAAGGACTAAAATTGTAAACAGATCTTCAACAACAAGCCACCCAACTGCTGTGTGTCCAATTTTGGTGTGTAAAACATGATTGTCAGACAGCACAAGCATTAAGACAACAGTGCTTGCAACTGAAATGGAAATACCAAATATTAATCCTGCTTTGAAATCCCATCCGATAATGTGTGCTAAAAGCATTGAGGCTACTGTAGTTATAACTATTTGAGAAATAGCACCTGGAATTGCCACATTTTTTACAGCTACTAAATCTTTAATATGTGAATTTAAACCTACTGAAAACATAAGCAATATTACACCAATTTCTGCAAATTGTGATGCTGTGTCAAAATCAATATGTATATTAGGAATAAAATTAACTAAAATTCCTGCAAATATATATCCTACAATTGGTGAAAGTTTTAAATATTTTGATAAAAGCCCAAAAAACAAAGCAACTGATAAACCACTTATTAAAGTAAGTATTAAATCAATGTTATGTGTCATAGGCTTCAATCCTTAAAGTTCTATGTTTATTAATTATATTAAATTTATTGGAATTTGACAATATCTGTGCTAGCTCATAACATATATAAATAAATATTTTTTTATTATAATTGTATTTTTTAATAATTTTTGCACTTGTTACAGCGAAATTATACATATTTTTATATGACAGACTACCGCGCGTTATATAAAAGAAGTTTTTTAATTTCCACATTAAATTAAAAGCATACCAAAGGCAACAAAAAACATACCTGAGATTATACCAATTAAAACAAGGTGATCTTCTCCATATTCTCTTGCAAGCGGAAGAAGAGTGTCAAGCGAAATATATACCATAATACCTGCTACCATTCCAAACAAAACACCTATAAAGTCATTTGTTATAAATTGGCTTAAAACAACAAATGCCAAAACAGCACCTAATGGCTCAGCCATACCTGATAAAAACGAATACCAAATGGCAATACGTTTTTTTCCTGTAGCTTGATAAATCGGCAATGCAACGGCAATACCTTCAGGAATGTTGTGAATTGCAATTGCAAAGGCAATGGGAATGCCCATTTTTATTGTTTGAGAAGAAACAAAAAATGTTGCAATCCCCTCTGGTACATTGTGAATAAAAATTGCAAGTGCTGCAAGTAAACCTGCTCGTTTAATCTTTTTTGATACAACTTTTTGTTTATATATTTTTTCCTCGTCATCATTCTCAGAAGCTGATAAAAATTCATCCTCTCTGTGTTCAGGGATAAAATAATCAATCAGAAAAGCAGTCAAACACCCCAGCAAAAACGATAACATTGTTATAAGTTGCGCTTTTGTGTTAAATGTTTGGATTAAAAACTCTCGTGACTCTGACAATATTTCAGACAAAGACAAAAATATCATTACACCGGCTGAAAAAGCAAGCCCAACTGACAAGGCTTTTAAGTTTCCTTTTTTAACAAAAAACGTTAACATTCCACCCAAAACAGTCGAGAGCCCTGCCATTGTGGTCAAAACCAACGGTATAAAAAATGTTTCATAGTTAATATTCATCTTTTATTCTACCCTCTTTTACAATTTAAAACCTTATTTTTATTATACAACTATTATTTTAAAACTGTTAGGTTATGTGAACTTTTTATATTTTTATCTTTACAAAACTTAACACTACACACATAAAAAGTCAATTTTTTTACCCAAATATACTTTATGTATATATAGAAAGTTAAAGTTTATATGAGGATTTAATTTTATGCAAGAACATCAAATTGAAGTATCATTAGGAATAAAAGTTGAACCTGTCGAAAATGTATACCGTGCAAATGATTTCAAATCATTAAATGAAATTAATCGTATTATTCGTATATTTGAAATCAAAAATTCACAGCAAATGAAACATAAAATTTTTGCTTTGGAAATGTTAAGTTCTTTAAAAGCATTGGCTTCAAAAAATTAATATTTTGTTATATTTTGAATATGTTTTCTTGATATTCTTCACGAGAAATAAAAGGAAACATGTCCTCTAAGCTTGGCGAAACCATTGTTCCATCATCAAGCTTCTTGCTAGATAATTTTGGGGAAAAAGAGTATTCTTGTTGAAGCATTGCTTCACACAAGACAAAACCGTCAATTTCAAGCACTTCTTTTATTTGTGCATTTAAATTTTTAGCTTCATCAATTTTTGTTGCGTTTAAATTAAATCCTTTTGCAATATTATAAAACTCAGGCACGGAAACACCTGAATCGTTTCCACTTCCTGTCATGTGACCTTTGAAAAAGTTTCTTTGTGTTTGGCGGATTGAAGAGTAGCCACTGTTGTTTAACACAAAAAGTTTTATTGGCAAATTATTATATTTTATTGTTTCAAGCTCTTGCAAATTCATCATTATTGAACCGTCGCCTGCAATACAAACAATGCGTCGTTTTTTATTCTCCTTTGTTTCAAGGGTTTTAACTGCTGCTCCAATAGCACAAGGTAAATCATATCCCATTGAGGCATTGCCTGAATTTAAAATATAACGCTGACCTTTTTTAACATTCGCCACTTGGTAAGTGCAAACACATGCAGAACCGTTTGCCATTATTACTATATCATTTTCATCAAGCTCGTTTGTAAGTTGACGGATGAAATAATAAGGGTTTAGGGGTTCATTTTCGTTTTGACGATACTCATTTGTTTTATCAAAACGATACTTGTTTTTTAGGTTTTGTGCAAATTCAAGCCATTTGGCAGAATAATTTATTTTAAAATTATCATCATTCAATTTTTCAAGCATTTTGGGAATAAAGTTTTTTAAATCAGCATTTATTCTCAAATCCACATCAATTGTCGGTTTATAAAGTTCATTTTTATCAATATCAACAACTATTTTAAAAGCATTTTTTGCAAAATTTTCATAGTTATAACTGGCTTGTCGTATATTGTTTCTTGTTCCAAGAAATAAAACGCAATCTGCATTTTGAAGAGCAAAATTCCCTGCGCGTTGACCGACTGTTCCAATTCTACCTATATAAAATGGGTTATCTTCTTCCATAATGTCAAATCCATTAAATGTAGTAACAACAGGTACATTCAATTTTTCAACAAGTTTATAAAAATTCTTGATTTGATTTGAAAGTCGAATTCCATGTCCGCAAACAAAAAGAGGCTTTTTGGCCATAGCAAGTTTATTTAATGCTTGTTCAAGTTCATCATTTTGACAAACTATTTCTTGTTTTTCATCTTGAGGTTTAAATTCAACAAGTTCCTCTTCTTCAACAATTGAAGCTTGAATGTCAATTGGAATATCCAACCACACAGGGCCAAAACGTCCGGTTGTTGCTTCATATATTGCTTTATCTATATAATATTTTATTTTGTTTTTATCAGTCACCATTTTTGCAAATTTCGTAAGTGGTTTTACAACAGAAATAATATCAACTTCCTGATCTCCAAGCTGTCGCACATTTAAATTGGGATAATGCTGCATGGTTGTTGGGATTTTCACTTGACCGGAAATATACAAGACAGGAACAGAATCAGTCCACTGTCCGAAAACTCCGTTTAATGTGTTAAGCCCTCCGGGGCCTGTAGTCACATTGACAACACTTAAAGTGTTGCCTTTCAAACGGCTATACCCTTCAGCGGCTATAGCACAAGCTTGTTCATGGTGATTGGCGGTATAGTCTATATAACGACCAAGGCTGTCATTCAAGTGCATCGCTCCGCCACCTGATACCATAAAAAAATGTGTAACGTTATAGCGCTCTTTTAAATACTTTGCAATAAAATCACTTAACTTTATTTTTGACATTGATTCAATCCGGATTTTCTCATAACACACAGTTTGTTTGCATCATAGCTTCATCAATAAGTTTTTTATAGCGAGCTTCAAGCATGTTTAGTCTTTGTGCATCTTCATCAAATATCATTTTATAAAATTCACGTTTATTTTTTAGCCACATTAACTCAAACCCAACAGCTTTCAATATCCCTTTATCAGCATTCTTGTCGTTTAGAGCTTTTTTGGCATCAAAAATAATTTTTCTTGTTTCAAATCGACTTAATGAATTTTGTGGTAATTTCTTGAAAAATGGCAAAGAATGTGCTGAAACACCACCGCCTATTACAAAATCTTTGTTTAATTTTTGCATTTTTGTTGCCAAAACATTTGCCAAGTTAAAAATTTCATCAGAGTTGATATCTTCACGAGTCAAGCCCATAGACCCTGTCATGTCAACACGACCCAAAACAATACCGTTTATTTCATCAAAATATTCTGATTGAATCATTTCATCAATGTTGTTAAAACCGGTTATAGTTTCGGTGTTTATCAAAAATTTTATTTCTTTTCTTTCTTCTTCCGGAAAAACAAATTTGGTAGCCATAACGTATTTTTTCATTGCATAAGCCGTTTCAATCATAGGCGCAATGATTGTATTAACACCAATAGTTCTTGCATCATACATATCTTTAATAGCTTCACAGCCACCAACTTTTATCGCCAAATCAAGTCCGGCTCTTGTCACAACTTCTTTGAGTCTTAAGGCTTCTTCCAAACGGGTTCCTTCTGCTTCAAATTCTGCTTTTATGCCGACAACATGGTGATTTTCTTTTAAATCTATCAATGTTTCAACCATTTTCTTTTCTAACAAATTCATTTTTATTTCCTTTTTTATATTATTAACTAATTTTTATATTTGAGCTTCTTTTTCAAAAACAGAAGTAAGTTCATCTAAAGCTCGTTCAAGATTGTCATTTATGATAACATAATCAAAATCTTTTGAATTTTCGATTTCACCTTTAACAAAATCCATACGTTTTTTTATAGCTTCTTCGGTTTCAGTTTTTCGACCTCTTAAGCGTTTTTCAAGTTCATCTATTGAAGGAGGCATAATAAAAATCAAACTTGCATCTTTTATTTTATTTTTTACTTGAAATGCACCTTGAGTATCAATTTCAAGGATTAGATTATAACCTTCTGATAATTTTTTATAAACATAAGCTTCCTTTGTGCCATAATAATTATCTGAATATTTTGCCCATTCAAGAAATTCATTGTTTTCAATGGCCGATTTGAATTTTTCTTCATTCGTAAAAAAATAATTTACACCATCAATTTCGCCTTCTCTGGCTGTACGTGTAGTAAATGATATTGACAAGCGTACATTTTCACTATGTTTGTCCAAGAAAGATTTTAAAAGAGTTCCTTTTCCTACCCCAGAAGGTCCTGATATTATAAATAATTTTGTTTTTTTCTTTTCCATAAATTGATTATACTTTAATCTTTTTAAATTACAATAAATATTTTTTACATTATATAAGAAAAAAAGTTTATTTACAAATTACAAATAAATTCTTTTGTGTAATTCCAATTTTATGTGTAAAGTTAAAACAAGAACAGTTTTCACGCCTTGTTTTGCCAAAATGGTTTTATGCAGAGACCCTGGGGAACTGTACATTAAATCTGTTAGGGGTTAAAGGGGGAAACATTGCTTTTCTCCCCCCCTTATGTAAAAATATCCGCCACAGGTATGACACCAGAAATGAAATGAGGGCGGATGCCTCAGGCGGAAAAAAACAAAAAAAAGACTCAATTTAATGAACAAATTAAGCCTAAAGAAAAGTATCGTATGAAAATAAATGGGAATAGAAAATTAAATTTTATTAGCCGCCAAAGGTGCCGAAACTTGACTTGATGTTTGTGTCTATAACTTTTTTGAGCGCTTCAAGTTCTGTTTGGATGGCACTATGTTCGGTGTCGATGGATTTCAATTGTAGTTCAAGTTTTTTGTCTTGTTGTTGAATCAAGGCTGTTTTGGCATCAATTGCAGACATTTCTTGCTCGTATTTTTGAAGTTTGTATTCGTATTCGCGATAAGCTTCATTGTAGGCATCTTCGTCTTTTTCTTGTCCGTATTCAAGCGCATAAGTTCCTTGGTTGAGGATGTCGATTTTGGACAATCTGCCGTTTTCGTCAACAAGAATGTTGGCACGAGCTTGCAAAAGTTCGTTTTTGCCGGTGTAAGATTTTTCGTAGGCATAAGAACAAACAGCGTTTGCCGCATCATCATCTTTTGGAAAAACGTAATATTTCACAGGATCAGAAAAATCTGTGTCTTTGTCGTTGTAAGTAGCATAAACGATGTAGTTGTCTTTGTCGTATGCATCCAAGATTGTGGATGGAATATTATCATTGCTGACAACACAAGCAGTCAAACCTTCAATCTTGTATGTGTTGTTGGCTGCATATGAACGGTTAGTGCTAAACGTAACACTTTCTTCTGTTCCAGTTATTTTACTTAAGTCATATTGCTTACCATTTTTTGAAACAAGATAATAACTACCACCTGTGCCTGTTTCGTCAGGAACATAGTAACAATCATAATTTCCGGATGAATATACAGAACGTTCTATACCAATTGGCCAATCTTTTTCATCAATAAGTTCGGCTTCTTTGTCACCTATAGAAGCTGTTTTCTGAGCTTTATAGAGCCCCCATTCTTCAACTATTCTGCCACTCGTTGAAGTTGTGATTTTTTGTCTCCAAACATCACCTGTGTCATTATCCATATAGTAATTATAAGTAATAGCTGCTTTTTTGTCTGTACCATCTTCATTTTCATTCTCAGCTTTAATAATACCAAGTTTTTTCAACTTATCTGTATCGTCTATATGTGTAACACTATGCCCATTTAAAGATTCAACAACACCAAGATTATTTTGCTTAGCTATAGAATAATTAAACGTTAAGTTGCTACCATTAAATTCAAACTTTGAAAAATATACACGATCAGTAGTTTGATCAGCATTTTCTCTTGTATATAAATCAGTGTAGTATACAGTGTTGTTTTCATCATCAACAGCATCAGCATCTTTATGTAAACCCAAAATATCAGTTAGTTTGTATTTTTTTACTTCTGATACGTTGTCTTTCTCAAATGCTGTAGTCTTTGGAGACGTTGATGATGTGTCTGTTGTTGTTATTGAGCTTGCTGAACTACCTTGATTGCTTTTAAAAACATAAATATCGCCATCAGTATCCATAAAGATTTGATAACCAGATTGATTTTCATCTTTAGTAGCATTTTGGTTAAAACTTAAAGGACCTTTGCCTAATATAGCTTCAAGCAAACCACCTTCAGCTTTATATGTATTCGTTGAAGTACCATCTGTGCCTCCAAACCAACTTGCAAGTTGACTTATCGTCAACTGTGTTAACTTTTTATCATCATACTTTAACTTACCACTATCTACCGATATATTATTTTTCTGAATAGTATCACCACTTATACTTGTTCGGAAATCGACAGACTTTTTCAACTGTTTGTATAATTCTCCTGTGTGGATGCCGCCTAATGAAAACGTATCCTTTGTGAAGTTGTCACTATCACTGCTGGTGTTTGTGTCCTTTATCGCAACCGTCCTACTAACTTTAGGACTTTGATTTGCTGTGAAAGTTTCTTCTCCATCTGTATTTTTATATCCAACTTTAATTTTTATATTGCTGCTATTGTCAACACCGTTTTTAGCATACCTGTTTATAGCCCTTTGCACATCAGAAACAGAAGAAGCGGTCAGTTGTTTTGTTGTTGCAGGTTTAGAATAAAGAATATCATATCCATATCCGTCTTTGCCCATGCTCAACTTATAGCTTGACAAGGTCGTATTATCCCCGCCCATTGAAAAAGTATAAACATCTTTCATAAAATCGGTTTCAACAGGTGGTGTCGGAACTGACATTGTCAACATGCTGGAATATAGATTAGCGCTTTGGTTTGAAAGCATTAATCTTGATTGGTTGATTTGCTGCCCGCGAAATTCCAAATCGGACTTGCGTGCAGTCAAACTCAAATATCTAGCTTGTGAAGCTGACATACCCATAGTTGACTATCATTCCCTTTTTTGTTTTCTTCTAAACCGACTCAATTTCTAATTTTTCTTAAATTAAAAAATCTTTCAGTTTACTTTTTCTACGATACATCTTCTTTATCGACACTCTTTTGCCAAAACTTTAATTTTTTATCTTATTTTTCTATATTTTTGTTACATTTCTTTACATTGTTGAACGCGCGAAGTCCGTTATATAAAACTGAAACAAAAAACATGAAGAAAAAAGTTTCAATTGAACTTGATTAATAAAATTAGTAAAGTCAATCCACGTTGGGGGATAAAGTCAACATGTTGAAACACGAAGTCCGTTATATAAAAAATAAAAAAAGAATTGAATAAAAAATATTTTGTGAGATAATATAGGCATAAAAAAGTGGAAACACAAGTGTAAAAAAGAAAAAAGAAAAAAAGGAGAAATGAAGATGCCAACATTTATTGAAGATGTAAAAGCACGTCAGATACTAGATTCACGTGGTAATCCGACTGTTGAAGTGGATGTAAAATTATCATGCGGTGTGGTAGGCCGCGCAGCAGTTCCAAGCGGAGCTTCAACTGGTATCCATGAAGCATTGGAACTACGTGACGGAGATAAATCAACTTATAATGGCAAGGGTGTAATGCAAGCGGTTGATAACGTAAATACTATCATAGCTCCTGAATTGATTGGTGAAGATGCTGCTAATCAATATGAAATCGACAGATTGATGTTGGAATTGGATGGAACAGAAAACAAGTCCAAATTGGGTGCAAATGCTATTTTGGGTGTTTCTCTTGCATGTGCAAAAGCTGCTTCATTGGCTTATGAAATGCCTTTGTTTAAATATCTTGGCGGAATAAATGCAACAACATTGCCTGTTCCTATGATGAACATCATAAACGGTGGTGCTCATGCTGATAACAACATCGATTTCCAAGAGTTTATGATTGCTCCTGTAGGTGCTTGCAACTTCCAAGAAGCTATTCGTATGGGTGCTGAAGTTTTCCATGCTTTGAAAAAAGTGTTGAACGAAAAAGGTTTGGCTACATCAGTTGGTGATGAAGGCGGTTTCGCTCCAAACTTGAAAAGCAATGAAGAAGCTATTGATGTTATAATAACAGCTATTAAAAACGCAGGATATACAACTGAACAAGTTAAAATTTGTTTGGACGTTGCTTCTTCTGAATTCTATAAAGATGGAAAATACGTTCTTGAAGGTGAAGGTGGAAAATCACTAAGCTCTTCTGAAATGGTTGAATTCTTGGCTGATTGGGTAAATCGTTTCCCAATTATCTCGATCGAAGACGGTATGGCTGAAGAAGATTGGGAAGGTTGGAAAATGTTGACTGATAAAATCGGTTCAAAATGTCAACTTGTTGGTGACGATTTGTTTGTTACTAACGTTAAACTTTTAGCTAAAGGCATTAAATCTGAAACAGCTAATTCTATTTTGATTAAAGTTAATCAAATCGGAACATTGTCTGAAACACTTGCTGCAATAAACATGGCTCAAAAAGCCGGTTACACAGCAATTGCTTCACACCGCTCTGGAGAAACAGAAGACACCTTTATTGCAGATTTGGCTGTTGCATTAAACTGTGGCTTAATCAAAACAGGTTCAGCTTCTCGTTCTGACAGATTGGCTAAATACAATCAGTTGATACGTATTGAACAAGAATTGGGCTCTGCTGCTAAATATCTTGGCTTAAGCGCATTTAACGGACAAAATACTTTATGCTCTTGCGCTTGTGATTGCAAGTAATCATAAATATTTATTTATAGAAAAAACTAGGCTTTATTATAGGCCTAGTTTTTTTTTACAAAAGTTAACTTGACGTAACAAATCATTTGTTATATTTTTAGTACGTATGGAGTAACAAAAAGGGAGTATGAATGATGAATGTGAACGGGTGTAGTATGCAAAAATGGTTTAATGGAAGTGTTGCAACAAACATACAACCCACTCCTTTATTAAACACCACGTTATTACAAGGATCTGAAAAAAGCATTCCCAAAAATATGGTCGAAAATAAAACAACTTTTATGCAAAGCGCTAAAATTTTTTTTAAAAAGCTTTTTTTATCATGTAACCCAAGGACTCAAACAGAGGATGCAACTTTACCTGTTGTCGAAGAACAAAGAGACACTGTTGCCAGTCTTGACAGCAATTTACCTATGGAAATGTATCAAAGTGATGGTTGTATGAAAAGATCTCAATCAATTCCTATATATAATTTAAGAACACAAACAGAGCGCAATTTTACTTCGTCATATTCTCCAACAAATGGACCATCTGAATCATATAGTCCTTTCACTCCGCGCAGTTTTGATTCAAAAGAAGAAATTATAAAAAAATATTTATAATTATTTTATTAACAAATAACTAAAGGAGTAGATATGAACCTATTAACACGAAAAGTTTCAAATAGCTGTATGAGAAAACCAATTTCAAGTGATAGTTTGAAAACTTTTGAACAAAAAGCTGCAAAACTAATTTTGGAGACAAATTCGTCAACATCCATTCCCTTAACAGATGATGATTTTGAAATATTGAAAAACAGGCCCCTGCTCACTTCAACAATCAAACCTGTTGATCCAAATGAAAAGAAATATGTGCAAGATACATACAAGTATCATTCATATTTAAATCAACATGATGCTAGAATCTCATCAATAAGCGAAGATGATACAAATACAGTAAATAGTTATTTAGTTGGAATGGCAGAAATGAGGTATAATAGGATGAAAGATTTTATGAATGCAAATAAACATTTATTTGCTCGCGAAAATAAATCAATACTATCAAAATTGTTTAAGGCGATAGATGAAGTCAAACAGCAAATTTTTATTCCGGGCAGTTTTTAAACGATCAAAACTTTGAAACAAATAATCATCAGACAAAACTTGAAATATTTTAAATAATATCATAAGGATCAACGTCGATGATTATTTTTATGTCATTTGGAATTTTTATAGATTTAATAAAAGAACCAATTATATTATGCCCTTTTGTCCCAAGTTTATTTTTAATTAATAAATGATATCGATATTGTTCTCTTAATCGTGGGATTATGCAAGGGTTTGGGCCGAGGATTTGGATATAATCCGACAATGATTTATCATTTATTATTTTTGAAAATCTGAAAGCTATTTCATTGATAGCTCTATTTGCCATTAAATTATTAGTTGATGAAAGAATAATTCGTATAAGTTGGCTAAAAGGCGGATAGTCAAAAGCTTCACGCGTTTCAATTTCAGTTTGATAAAAATCTGAATAAGATTGATTTGAAGCGGCTTCAAGTACAAAAAAATCCGGATTAAATGTTTGAAAGTATACATTTCCTTCGCTTTCACCGCGACCGGAACGACCTGCAAGTTGAGTCAGAAGTTGAAAACCACGCTCTTGTGCTTTGTAATCGGGCAAAGTGAAACATAAATCTGCTTGAATCATTGCTGATAGCGTTACATTTTTATTGTCAATTCCTTTGCCTATCATTTGAGTGCCGATAAGAATATCGATATTTCCTTTTTCAAACTCGTTTAAGATGAAAATATGTTCGTTTTTTTTCGTCATAACATCACTGTCAATTCTGGCAATTTTGGCATCTTTAAAAAGTTTTGATGCAATAACTTCAACTCTTTGAGTGCCAAACCCGGAAGGTTTAAGCGCGTTTGAACCACAATTTGGGCAAATGTCCGGCATTTGTTCGCTGTGTCCGCACCAATGGCATTTCAAAAGGTTGTCATTTGAATGGTAAATCAAAGGAATGTCACAATTTTTGCATTTTATTACCTCTCCACAAGCAAGACATTGTATTGATGTGGCAAAACCACGGCGATTGATGAGCAAAATGACTTGTTTTTGTCGACTTAAAGTGTTTTCAATTGCCTTAATAAGTGGAATTGAAAAGAAACCGCCTTTTGTTTTGAACATTTCTTCTCTCATATCAACAATATTAACTTTTGCCATTTTCGCATTGTTAAATCGAGTTTTGAGGCAAAAAATGTTGTTGGTGTTTTTCGCTTCGTAGTATGTTTCAACACTTGGCGTTGCACTTCCAAAAAGCAACTTTATTCCATATATTTTAGCAAGTTGTTTGGCAACGACAATAGCATTATATCTTGGTGACGGATTAGTTTGTTTATAAGAACTTTCATGCTCCTCATCAATAATTATTAAACCTAAATTTTTTATAGGCGCAAAAACAGCCGACCGAACGCCGACAAGTATTCTTATTTCACCATTGTTAATCTTTTGCCAAATGTCATACTTTTCCCCATCGCTTATTGAACTGTGCCATATTGCAACCATATTTTTATCAAATTTTTTAATCAATCGTTTTAAAATTTGAGAAGCAAGTGCAATTTCCGGCAGCAAAAACATTACGTTTTTTCCACTTTTCAATGTGTCATCAATAAGTTTAAAGTATATTTCTGTTTTTCCACTTCCTGTAATTCCATGAAGCAAAACAGGGTCAAAATTGTAATCAGCGCTTGCAAACTTTTGGCTAATTTTTTCATAGACCTCATTTTGTTGTTGGTTTAATTCAAATAATGATTCTTTTTCAATATCCTTAAACACACTTAACGCATCACGAAAAACGTTGACTTCACATGCTTCAACAAGTTTTAACTCAACAAGTTTTTTTATCGTAGCATTTGACGTTTTAAACCTCTCACAAACTTCGCTTGAAGTTAAATTTGGAGTTTCTCTCATTTGTTCAAGTATTTCTTTGTGTCGTTTAGTTATTTTAATAGTGTCATCAAAATTTTCATTCACGCGATAAACAGTTTTTGTTTTTGTTTTTTGTTTTTCATTCTCTATTTCATATTTAACCGAAATCAAATTGTGTCTTTTGAATTTGGCAATGATTTTTGAAAATTCAGCACTTTTTAGTTTGAGCCTTTTTTGCAAAGTTGTTGCTTTTATTTTGCATTTTTCTTCAAATTTTAGCAAGTCTAAAAATCTATTTTCAAAAAGGTTATACCTTGCTTTATCATAATCAACATTGTTTAAAAAAATCATTTTGCAGGGTTGTTTCAGAAATTCAAGCGGTAAAGCAGTTTCGAGAACATCTTTTATATCGCAAATATAATAATTTGAAACCCATTCCAAAAATTTTAGATATTTTAAATCAAAAAGCGGATTTTTTGAAACAACATCAATAATTTTTTTTGCATTAATGCCTTCATCAAGATAGTTGGAAAACCCGACAACAAAAGCACAAACAACCCCAAAGCTGCCAAAGGGCACAACAACACAAGTGCCTATTTCAAGTTTATTTTTAAGATTGTCACCAATTAGATAACTAAAAGTTCTCGTTCCCATGTTTTTAACATCCACAAGAACGAGAGCATATTTATAATTGTTAATGTTCGAATTTTTATTCATC
>UMLR01081841.1_pt1 | contig 15543 bp, 15 predicted proteins | sample 1966741 | NCBI WGS metagenome assembly UMLR01 (sample SAMEA4836207, study PRJEB28245) | human gut metagenome | biome: gut microbiome; material: fecal sample | place: Denmark | collected 2008 | reverse complement strand
TCCGTTTTTATCCGATTGAAATGCCGATTGTGATGCTCTGTCATGAGTTGGAAAAAGCAGGAGAACAGAAGGATCTGAAAACAGTAAGAGATCTGTTTCGATGTCATGCTGATCAACTGATTGAGATTGGAACGGCTTATCCGGCTTCGGAAGTAAATTACGAGCAATCGATCGTACAGCCGGCGGCCGAAGTCATTCTTCAGGTTTACGAAGTGACCGGGGAAGAAAAATACCTGCGCGGAGCCGAGCAGCAGATCGCCGTCCTCGAACTCTTCGACGGCCAGCAGCCGGACTACCATCTGCATGAAACTGCAATCCGCCATTGGGACGGCTACTGGTTCGGAAAACGCAGAGTCTTCGGAGATACTTTCCCGCACTACTGGAGTGCAGAAAACGGTCGAACCTTCAAGCGCTACGCTCGCCTGACCGGAAACGAAGAATATAATATTCGCGGTGAGCATTCCCTGCGCGGCGTGCTGTCCATGTTCTTTGAGGATGGAACAGCGACCTGTGCGTACGTGTATCCGTATTCCGTCAACGGCCAGAAAACCGATTTTGCCGATCCGTATGCCAATGACCAGGATTGGGGATTGTGCATGAACCTGGAATAAAGAATGACCAGAACCTTCAAACTGAAATCATACAGAGTGATTCAGTTTGGAGGTTTTTTGAAGGTTCAGATTGCAGCACGGAATCTGGCGGATGATTTGCAGAAGATATTACAGGCCAAGGCAGTTTTAAAAGAAGAAACCGGCGCGGAACTATTTATGTAATCTATGATTTCTGCCGCTTCGCAGGCGTTTCCCCATGGTATTACTGAGCAGATGTGCCGATAAAAGAAAAAGAAGAACTTTGCCGGAAAGAATCGGATGTGCGGACAGATTTTCCATCGGTAGAATACAGGAGCGTTTTTATCAAGGATAAGGAAGAACCGGAGCACTGGGCGCAGCTTCATATGAAGGAAGATACCATGGATTGTATGTGACAGAGAACGACGATTAAAGAATTTGAAAAAGCAGAAAACAGACATTTGAAAATAAGAAAAAATTTTAAAATAGCGTATGAAATTTTTGCGATTTGGAGTAGAAAATTTCATGCGTTATTTTTAATAATATCCCAAAACACATTAATCCAGTGGTCACAACCTTAATTTTGTGGTGTGTTTTTCGGCACTATGACGGAGATATAATAAAACCACAAAGAAAAAGAAACAAATTCACGGAACTATTGAGAATCAGATATGGCAGCGAAATGTTTTTTGCGGAACTCCTGATTCGGAATAGGAAAGAAAGAGAGGGAGAGCTGTAATGAAAAAAGCAGGAAAAGGAACGGCGTTGAAGCAGAAGAGAACCTGGAAGCAGGAAGTTCAGCATAACTGGCCGCTGTATGTACTGATTTTACCATCGTTCGTGCTGGCAATTATTTTTTGCTATGTGCCGATGGGCGGTCTGGTGATGGCATTCCAGGATTACAAGCCGTGGCTTGGCATCACCGGTTCACAGTTTGTAGGAATGGATAACTTCCGACAGATCTTCGAATTCAAAGAATCGTATCAGGCGATCATCAATACGCTGATCATCGCTGTCAGCAAAATTATTCTGGGACTGATTGTTCCGATTATCATGGCACTGCTTCTGAATGAAGTACATAACATAGGACTGAAAAAAGGAATCCAGACGCTGGTTTACCTGCCGCATTTCCTTTCCTGGGTTACTGTAGCCGGAATGCTCCGCGATATCCTCGGAACCGACGGTATCGTCAACATGGTACTTCAGAAATTCGGTATTGATCCGATTTTCTTCCTCGGCGAGGCGGGCATGTTCCGACAGATCGTCGTTGCGTCCGACCTGTGGAAGGGCTTCGGATTTGGAATGATCGTTTATCTGGCAGCCATCTCCAACATTGACCAGAGCCTCTACGAGGCAGCCGAGATGGACGGCGCTAACCGCTGGAAACAGACATGGCACATTACACTTCCGGGCATCATGCCGATGATCATCGTCATGGCAACGTTAAGCCTTGGAAACGTCCTGAATGCCGGGTTCGACCAGATCTTCAACCTGTATTCCCCACTGACTTACAGCACCGGTGATATCATCGACACCTACGTTTACCGTCAGTCACTGATCAATGGACAGTACAGCTTTGGTACCGCCGTCGGCCTGTTCAAATCGGGAATCAGTCTGCTGCTTACTGTTGCTTCTTACCGCATCGCCTATAAGGTAGCGGGATATCGAATTTTCTAAGAGGGAGGACATAAACATGCGTCATACATCGACAAGCAGAAAAGTATTCGTTGTCTGCAATACGATTTTTCTGGTAACCATGGCACTGCTTTGCATCCTTCCGCTCTGGAACCTGCTGGCAATCTCTTTCAGCGGAAAGAGTGCTGCAAACAGCGGAGCCGTTACCTTCTGGCCCATCGATTTCACACCGCTGGCCTATGTAAAAACTTTTAACAACAATAACTTCATCCGGTCCATGATCATTGCATTCCTCCGAACCTCATTTGGAACACTGCTCAGCATGTTCGTCATCACGACAGCAGGCTATGCACTTTCCAAAGAATTCCGCGGCAGAACACCGCTCATGTGGTTCTTCGTATTCACGATGCTGTTCGGCGGCGGTTTGATCCCAAGCTACATGGTCAATGTTTCTTTAGGACTGAAAAACAACTTCCTGGTTTACATTCTTCCGGGAGCGTTCGGATGCTACAACCTGATTCTGATCATGAACTTCTTCAAGTCGATTCCGAAATCCCTCGAAGAGGCGGCACTGATCGACGGAGCGAGCTTCTTTACCGTACTTCGAAAGATTTACCTTCCGCTCTCCAAAGCAGGTCTCGCAACCGTAGCACTGTTCATCATGGTTGGTTACTGGAACGAGTGGTTCACCGGAATCCTTTACATGTCCGATACGAAAAACTATCCGCTGGCATCCTTCCTGCAGGTGATCGTTGTGCAGGGAAACAATCAGGATCTGTCGCTGGATCCGGCATCTGCGCTGGCTATGTCGGAACGTACCATTAAAGCGGCACAGGTATTTATCGGAGCGCTTCCGATTCTTCTGGTTTACCCGTTCCTGCAGAAATACTTCGTAAAAGGTATCGTTATGGGAGCAGTCAAAGAATAATTTTATGAGAGAGATTTTTCTGAAAAAATCCGGTTTGAAAAACGTGCTGTAACATTATAAAATAAATGATGGAGGAAAAGAGGCATGAAAAGAAAACAGAGTACAGTAATCTTATCAGCGGCAATGGCAGCAATGATGTTGATGAGTGGGTGCGGCAAGGATGGTGGATCTGCGCAGCAGGAAACCGCAACGAAAAATGCAGATGGAAAGTACGAGCCGACACTGACAATTACCATTGCAAAACAGCTGGACGAGAACACAGGAAGATATGGTGATGGAGAGGACATCAACAATAACCCGATGACGCGTCTGACCGAGGAAAAACTGGGATTAAAGATGGAAACAACGCTTCTCGGCGGAGATGCCAGCAACTATGACACCAAGCTGCGTCTGGCACTGACAGGTTCTGAAAAACTTCCCGATATATTTCCTGTTTATGGAACACAGATGATTTCCGATATGATCGAATCCGGACAGGTCAAAGCAATTGATGACGATATCGAAAAATATATGCCGGATCGTCTGAAAGAGATCTATGATAAATATCCGGAAACCTTCTATCCGGTTACGAAGGATGGAAAAACGTATGGAATTGCCTGCACACCGTGCATGGATGCAGAAGAAATCATGGTCATCCGTCAGGACTGGCTGGACAATCTGGGGCTTCAGGCACCGACCAATCTGGACGAGTTTGAAGCTGTCATCAAGGCGTTTACAGAAGACGACCCAGATGGAAACGGCAAAGATGATACGTATGGATTCACCTATTCCGGAAATGATATTTACAATACCGGATGGGTTTCTGATCCGGTCAACGTGTTCTCTGCGTATTCCGGGAAATTCATTCCGGGCGTATGGCAGGAAGATGAAGATGGAAATTTGCAGTATGGCTCCATCAACGAGGAAAATAAAGAAGCACTGACCCGTATGGCCGAATGGCATAAAAATGGCTGGATTTTCCAGGAAGCTGCAGCAACGGGTGCGTGGGATGCCATGACACAGTTTACCGAAGGAAAAGCAGGTATCTTTGTTGGAAGACCGTGGACAATTAACTCTGTTGCAGATGTTACTTCTGCTGATCCAAATGCGGTTGTAAAAGGATATCCGAATATTCTGCAGGAGAATGGTGAGCCGACTTATCAGATGGGACAGATCAACGATGGCTGGCTGATGTTCAACAAAAATTTTAACAACATGGAAGCCTTCTTTACTTATTATGATTGGTTGTATGACGCTGTATTCGGCACAGGAGATTTTGTGAATGGCTATCTGGAAGGTTATGATTACGATATTGTAGACGGTGAAGTTGTGTATGATACAACCAAATTTGATCCGCCGGTGACAGATCCATTTATGCCTGGAAAATCTACTGTACTGAAAAATTCACCTGTTGAAAGCGTAGAAATGTATCTGAAGCTTCAGGCAGGGGAAGAACCGACAACAGGTGCTGAGAGAACGGCATTATCGTATTTTGAGAGCGCACCGGCGATGGCAGAAGGTTATGTTATTGCAGCAGAGCATCAGGATGAACTTCTGACCAGTCTGTTCAATGCGGCTCCGACCGATACTATGAAGAAAAAATGGGAGCAGCTCCAGACCATGGAGAAACAGGTTTACACAAACATTATCTATGGAAAAGAAGATCCGTCTGCATTTGATCAGTTTGTAGAAGACTGGAAAGCACAGGGCGGCGATGATATCACAAAAGAGGTTAATGAGTGGTATCAGTCGGTAAAATAAGAGCTGCCTGATCGAAAAGATCCGAAAAGTCAAAAATAAAAAGCAGGGAGTTGTCAAAACATGGCGATTCCCTGCCTTTGCATCTCACAATGGTTTGCGTCAGCAGAAAAATCTGATAAAATAGGGGCAGAAAATGAGAGGGGAAGCATATGAAAAGAGTACGTTCAATTTTTGGAATTTTTACCGTTTTTCTGTTGATCATTCTTGCCAGCTTTCTGCTTCTGTCCTGGCAGAGCACGGCAAATTTGAAAGCATCTTTGATTCAGACGGCACAGCTTCAGACAAAATATGCAGCAACGCTTCTGGAACAAAAGGGGAAAGAGATTGAAATTGAAGCAGATGGTATTTTATATGGAGAAAATATGCAGAATCTCTATGCGGCAATTGAAAACAACGATGTTTATGAATATGTACAGCAAATTAATAAAATGAAAAGCTTTTTTCAGGAACGTCAGGGAAGAACGGTCGGAATGAGTGGTATGACGCTGTACTGGCCGAAATCCGGGCGGGAGATCAGCACGCTGCGGCAGGGATATTTTGAGGATTCTTTCTGGGAAAACAATAAGGAAAGTCAGTGGAAATCAGCCAATAAACAGGAAATTTTTTATATGCGAAGACGAACTGTGGAATGGATGGGAGAAGATCAGGAGGTCTGGCTGGTGCTCCGAATGGATCAGGATTTTCTGTATGAAATCAAGGAGATGGCTGCGGGAATGGACCAGGGAGGCAGTATTTTAATGTTTGGTGGAGAAATCAATGTGCTTTCGCAGAAATCTGTGGAGCAGAATATTGCAGGAATCATACGACAGAGTAATGAAAAAGTCTGCGAGGTGCGTGTGGGAAAACAGAAATATCAGATTGTGCGTTCAGATGAAACAAAAAATGGAATGCAGCTGGTTTCCTATTATCCGACAAGGCAGATGATGCGGCAGGTGCGGAATATTATGACGATCTCAGGCATTATGCTCGGGGCAATTCTGATTTTTGGAATGATTTACATTTCTCTGTTTGTAAAAAATATTTTGATGCAGATGAATCTGCTGACTGAAAAACTGAAACAGGTGGAAGTGGGAGATTTGACCGTGCAGATTTACAAAATGCCGAAAAATGAATTCGCCTATGTATTTCGTCAATTTAACCATATGGTGCGCCGCACGCATGAATTGCTGGAGGCAACGGTAAAAGAACAGGAACTTCGAAACGAAGCAGAAATGCGGCAGTTGCAGCTTCAGATCAACCCGCATTTTCTGTACAACAGCCTTTCCTTCATTGTCACCGCGGCGGACAATCCCGATGCCGTGACAGAGATGGCAGTGCATCTGTCGCAGTATTACCGTTATTGTACACGGAAAAAGTCAATTACGACGATTCAGGAGGAAATTGACTATGCGCGGTCGTATCTGGAAATCATGGCGATGCGAAAAAACATCGAGTATGAAATAGAATCCGATCCAGAACTTGCTGCATGTAAAATTCCACCGCTGATTCTGCAGCCGATCATCGAAAATGCAATTGAGCATGCGATCGATGAGCGGGAAAATGCAAAGCATATTTATGTAAAGGTGTATCAAAAAGTAAAAGACGAAATTTGTTTCGAAATATCAGACGACGGGAATGGACTGACAGAGGAACAGATTGCGGCACTGAAAGAACGGCTGGCAAGGAAAAACCGCGATGAAAAAGAGGGTGTCGGCCTCTGGAATGTAAATCAGCGGCTTGTCAATTATTATGGGGAACAGAGCAGCCTGCAGTTTGGAGGAAGTATTTGGAAGGGATTGTGCGTTTTCTTTGTGATTGACGGGAAAGAAAGACTGTAAAGAGGCTGTGAGAATCTGGAGTTTTTGCGGAGAAAAAAACAAAAGGTTCCGGAGCACAGAGAAAAAGATGGGGGAATTACCTATGAAAGTATTGTTGGTGGACGATGAGTCCTATATGACCGAGTATCTCAAAAACTGGTGGACTGGAAAAGCTATGGCTTCGAAGAAGTACTGACGGCGTCGGGCGGCTCTATTGCGCGCGATCTGATTGAGCAGAAAAAGCCGGAACTTCTGGTGACAGATATCCGCATGCCGCGCGTGTCAGGGCTGGATCTGGTGAAGTATATTGACGAGAAAAATTATCCGACGAAAACAATTATTCTGTCCGGCTACAGTGAATTTGAATATGCTCAGCAGGCGCTCCGCTATGGAGTGACAGAATACCTCGTAAAGCCTATCCTGAAAAAGGATTTCCAGATATCACTGGAACATGTGATGGAAAAATTTTTCGAAAAAGAAGAAAGTTTTCCAGACGACGGTATTTCGGCCGTGAAAAAGTATATCGCAGAGCATGTGGGCGAAGATCTCTCACTGGAAATTTTAGGAGAAGTGGCGCATCTGCATCCGGCGTATCTGTCAAAAACATTTAAAGAAGAGACAGGGAAAAATCTTTCCGCGTATATTACGGATGTGAAGATGGAAAAAGCGGCAGAACTGCTCAGCGGAACAGATCGATGGGTACATGAAATCATGGAAAGCGTAGGATATCAGAAGAGCCAGTATTTTTCAAAAATTTTTAAAGAAAAATATGGCGTGACGCCGAATGAGTACCGGCGGACGCACAGAGGATAACAGAATGAAAGAAAAAATATCTTTATTTTTTTACCGTACGACGGAGAGAAATATGGTTCCCTGCAATGCCGTTGAGCTGACCGAATTCGAAACGGTGGGACCTGAAATATCGAATTTCGTTTTTCGCGGCGGAAAAATTCACGGTACGATTTGTATGAAAAACTGCAGAAATATCCAGTTTACAGATGCAAAAGAAAAGGAGAGATAAGATGTTTAAAAACGGAACCTTATGGAATGATATTGATGGAAACCCGATTCACGCGCACGGAGGATGGATGCTTTCATACGGCGGCTATTTTTACTGGTACGGTGAGGACCGGAGAGAGAATTATTATGTGAGCTGCTACCGTTCGAAAGACCTGCGGAACTGGGAATTTCGGAACCACATTCTGACGACGGAATCGAAAATGGAGCCGTACCGCGTGCGAACGAAACTGCAGCTTATAAGCGAGACTGGCGGAAAAGTAAATCTGGAGCGGCCGAAGGTGCTCTACAACAAAAAGATGGAGAAATTTGTATTATGGGTACATTTTGAAAACGGAAAAGATTACACAGACGCTGCCATCGGAATCGCAGAGTGCGACACACCGGACGGAGATTTTGTATACCATGGTCACTTCAATCCATATGGCTATATGTCGCGAGACTGCACACTGTTCCAGGAAGAGGACGGCACCGCGTACTTCATTTCCGCAGCACGCGATAACGCGGATCTCCACGTATACCGCCTAAGTGAGGACTATTTAAACGTCGAAAAACTCGTCCACCGTCTATGGCAGGGCGAATACCGCGAGGCACCGTCAGTCATCAAAAGCGAAGAAAAATACTACATGATCACCTCCTTCTGCACCGGCTGGGCGCCGAACCAGGGAAAATACGCCGTAGCAGACAGTATGGAAGGCGACTGGGGCATGTTGAAAAAAATTGGCGACGAAACTACCTACCAGAGCCAGGCAGCATTTCTGCTGAACTTAAACGGACAGCTCCTCTACATCGGAGACCGCTGGAATGCGGAAAATTACTTCGAATCGGGGTATGTGGCATATCCACTGAAGGTGGAAAACGGGGAACTGGTGATGGAATATTGTGAGGAAACTGATTTAGGAAAATATCTGTAGGAATACAGGAAAGACAGGTTGCATGGGCGCATGGAATTTCTACCAATCCAATCGTTTACCACGGAATGCGTTTTCTGCCGGAGGATTTCCGACCGTCAGAGGAAGGGGATGAAATCCAGACATGAAAGAGCTGCATTATTCGGTTTTTTCCGCAACTGCAGCGAAACCCTGATTTCATCGGATGTAAATCGGGAAGGATATGCCTACCGTGCGATTGAATCGGCAAAAATTGACGGAGCAGGAGAATATACCATTTTCTTTAAAATGGTTCTTCCATTGTCCAAACCGGTTATTTCTGCACTGGGTATTTTTACCGCAGTCGGAACATGGAACGATTATACCCAGACGTTGTATTATACAAAGTCTGCAGATATTCAGACACTGTCGTATTATATGCTCTCGATTACCAAGGCAAGTGCTTCTGCAGCATCTCTTGGGGAGACCATGAGTGCCGGCGCATCGAGTGTCCTGACAACCATGTCAAATTCTGCGGCAAACTACAAAACCATTGAGCTTGCCTGCATGGTTCTGTCAGCATTGCCACTGATTATTGTGTATCCGTTTGCACAGAAATTCTTCGAAAAAGGTGTGATGGTCGGAAGCGTAAAAGGCTGATCGACTGGTCTGTGATCATTTGAAAAGCCCGCTTGGTTGCCGCTGTATCTGTGGTATGCCAGCGGGATTCTTTTTTTCGGCGGTCAGCGATTCGAAGTCCGTGCCTGCACGCGAACTTGCGGAACGTTGCCATAGGTGCTGAAAAAGTGAAAAATTGACAAAAACAGATGAAAATATTCCATACCCAAAAGAGAGTGAAACTTTTAAAATAGAAACAAACAGAAGAGTTTGGATGACAGTTTTCCGGAAATCCATAAATCAGAAGGAATTTTGAACGTGAAAGGGAGAAACAAAACAATGAACATAAAAGCAGAGCAGAAACAAAAAGTCACATTACCATCCCCGTTATTCCGGGATCCGATTTACGACTGCCCAACCGATCCGACGGTCATCTGGAATGAAAAAGAAGAACAGTGGTACCTGCTTTACACCCAGCGCCGTGCCACGGATGTTCCGATCGGTGTGTCCTGGGTGCATGGAACAGCCCTTGGCGTTGCAACAAGCCGGGATGGCACAAAATGGCTGTACCGCGGAACACTTGAGGGACTTGATATTGAGCCGGGACACAATACGTTCTGGGCACCGGAGATCATCGAGGCAGAGGGTTTGTATCACATGTATGTCTCCTACATCACCGGCATTCCAAACGATTGGGAGTATCCGAGATGGATGCTGCATTATACTTCGACAAACCTCTGGGACTGGAGATTTGAAGGACGGGTTGATCTCGATTCCGAGCGCGTGATTGATGCCTGCGTTTATGAAATTGCACCGCATACATACAAGATGTGGTACAAGGACGAGGACAAGGAAAGCAGGACATACGCAGCAGTCAGCTACGATTTGTATCATTGGGATGCAGTTGGAGAAGAGGTTGCGGACTGCGGTCAGGAAGGACCGAATGTGTTTGAACTCGGCGGAAAAATCTGGATGATTTCGGATTTCTGGAACGGGCTTGCAGTTTATACATCGGAAGATTATACGCACTGGACACGGTGTGAGGATATTTTACGGGAATCCGGCACAAGAGCGATGGACACCGGAATGGGACATCACGCGGATGTTCTCGTGAAGGATGGAAGAGCGTTTATCTTTTATTTCTGTCATCCGTATGCCGGTGAAAATGAAGGCGACTTTACAGACGAAGAGAAAGCACGTTTTACGGAGCGCGATCGAAATAAAGCGGTTGTACAGGTGGCGGAACTGAAAGTAGAAGGAGAAAATCTTGTCTGCGACCGCAATGCAGCAGTAACATGGGAGATGTGAGAAAAATTTTAAATACCTTAAAAGAGTGGACAGAATCTTAAAATTCCGGTGTAGAAAAAAAGTACGCGGGTTCTAAAATGAAGGTAAAACAATGTAGCGATGACAGTTCAGGCAGTAGTAAAACACTTGCTGCCTGGCTGCGTGAAAAGTGATTCAGATATAGAAGATTAACCGGAAAGAGAGGGACGGAAAAATGAGTTTTTGTATTGGGAAAGACAGACTGACAAACGGCGCAAAAATTCTGGAGACAAACGACAGAGGTGCGCTGCTGGAGCTGGACAAAGAGGGAGCCGGCATTTTGATCCCGGAGTTCCTTTCCAGAAAAGAACGATATTTTATATTTAAAGTAAAAGTACTGGAGGAACATAGTGTTTCCATGAATCTTCTCATTTACGGAGAGGATCCGGCGGAGCCGGTCATGAACATCCGATTTGGTATTCTGCCGAAGTTGGAAACACAGATGTGCATTGACCGTACATGGTTTGAAGGCAACGTTCTGTTCCCGGAAAACCTGGCGGGCGATTTAAAAATTGTGTGTCACGGACGAAGAATTGCGCAGGAAGAGATCACCAGAGTAGAACTTTCTTCTTTGCAGGCGTTTCATAATCAGAAGATTGTGTTGACAGATCTGGACTTCGTAAAAGAAGCGCCGGAGGTGAATCTGACGGATGAAAAGCTGGTAGATGCCTTCGGACAGAACAAGCGGAAAGAATGGAAAGAAAAAATTCATTCGGAAGAGGAATTAAAAGAGAAAATGAATTGCCAGCTTGCGGAACAGGGAAAACCGTTCCCGTTTGCGGACTGGTCAAAATACGGTGGTTGGACGCGCAAAAAACTGACGGAGGGAACCGGTTTCTTTTCAAGGATCAAAGAAGACAACGGCAAGTGGTGGCTGGTTGATCCGCTTGGCTATGCATTCTTAAGCATTGGTCCGGACTGTGTCGGCCCTGAAATTGACTGTCGGATCGATGGTCTGGAAAAAAATCTCGACTGGCTGCCGTCCGAAGACGATAGTGACTACGGAGTGTTTTTTCAATCCCAGCATGTGATCCCCGGAAGAAGACGGAATTTTAAGAGCTTTTCGTATTCTAAAGCAAATCTGTACCGCGTCTGGGGAGAAAAATGGAAAGAAAACTGGCGACCAATGATTGTTGGACAGCTGAAAGCCCACGGAATGAATACCCTTGGCAACTGGAGTAGCGATGAGCTGTTCGGAACAACGGAAATTCCTTATGTAACATCACTTCCGGAATTTCCAACAACAAAGCAGAACATTTTCCGTGATTTCCCGGATGTGTTCAATGAGGAATACGAAGAGACGGCAAAGAAAAATGCACAGGAATTAGCACCGCGTGCCAACGATCCGTGGATGATCGGTTATTTCCTGCGGAATGAGCCGAGCTGGGCATTCGTTGACAATCTGGTACTGGCAGATGAGACTCTGTACAATCCGGCGCGCACCAGCTGCAAAGAAAAGCTGATTGCGCGGATGGAAGAAAAATACCAGTCCATCGATGCTTTAAACAAGGCATGGAACACCGATTTTGTAAGCTTCGCCGATCTGTACCGCCCGCAGAAAGAGATTTCCAAACGGTCTGATGCGGCAAAAGAAGATATGCGGGCATTTTCAAGAGACATGCTGCGGCGCTATGTGGAAATTCCGGCCCGTGCCTGCAGAGCAGTCGATCAAAACCATATGATCCTCGGTATGCGCTGGGCCTGGATTTCTGATCCGGATCTCGTAGAAGGATGGGAGAATTTCGATGTCTTTTCGATCAATTGCTACGCGGTTGACCCGACGAGCGCGATTCAGAACATTGTAGACCTTGGTGTGGATCTGCCGGTGATGATCGGAGAGTTCCATTTTGGAGCGCTCGACGCAGGACTTCCGGCAACTGGTCTGGAAGGCGTACTTTCACAGAGAGATCGTGGAATTGCCTACCGCCATTACTGTGAAAAAGCTGCGGCTCATCCAAACGGTGTCGGCTGTCATTATTTTCAGTGCTATGATCAGTTTGTGCTGGGACGTTTTGACGGAGAAAACTATAACATCGGCCTGTTTGACATCTGCTCACAGCCATACCCGGATATGATGGAACAGATTAAGCTATGCAGCAGCGAAATCTACGAAGTCGCAGACGGACAGAAGGAGCCATGCGAAGAAAAAGCAGATTCAATTCCGATGATTGCATATTAAAAAAGAGAAAAGAAATACAAGGAAATAAGAGTAAGAAAAAGCAAGGAGTGATGTGCTATGAAAAACATGAACATTTATTTAAATACACCAGAAGATGCTATCAATTTTGTTTCCACTGTGTCGAAAGTACCGTACGAGGCAGATTTATCTTATGGACACTGTATGGTAGATGCGAAATCTATTTTAGGAGTGCTTGGCATGGCAGTTCGTAAAAAGGCAAAGCTGACTATTTACGGAGAAAAAAATATGGATGAAGTAGCGAAAGAGCTGAAGAGGTATGCGGCTTAAAATAAGTAGCAGAGTATTGTTTTTGTGCTTACTGTGTATAAATGACTGAAATCATGCGCAAAGAAAGCGCAATTCCCTTAATTCATAGAAATTCTCTTTTTGAATTTGTCTTGGAAAGGGCTTTGAGTGCAGTTATTAGCGCGACAACTTGTACAGATGTTGATTCCGTTGTCGAAGCCGGCACTTGCAGCAGTTACCCTTTTTTGTATTGTGAATCACTGGAATAGCTTTTTTGACGGAATGATTTTGATTGATACGCCGGAAAAATTTCCACTGCAGACCTATATTTAGTCGCTGGTTATTTGTATTTCCGATATGTCTCAATCAGGACTGTCTACAGAACAGCTGGCAGGGAGAATGTCATAAAGAACCTTCAATGGATCCAAAATAGTTATTTCTACCGCTCCGATTTTAATCATTTATCCATTTTTGCAGAGATACTTTGTGTCAGAAATCACCTTGGGATCTGTAAAGGAATGAGCAACAGAAAGTTTGAAACCGTAGGACGATCATTTTGAAGTGTGGAGGAACAGGAGTATGAACAGAAAGTGGACAGAACAAGAGATATGGAGTTGGTTCCGTGAGCATGAGTGGATTTCCGGATTCAATTTTGTGCCAAGTACACCGGCAGGCGGCGTTTATGCACTGCTGCAGGAGTATGATCATAAAAATGCGTTTCAGGAGGCAGCAAAAGAAATTTCATTAGCGGCTTCACTTGGATTAAACAGTGTGCGCCTGTTTTTGCCGTTTGAATTATGGAGACAGCAGCACGATAGTTTTATGAAAAATCTGGAGGAGTTTATTTCACTGCTGGATTTTTATCATATGACAATCATGCCGGTTTTATTCAATGATTGTACCGTTGCAAAACAATTTTACAAAGAACCAGTTCCGGGACCACAACCGGAACCTGTGGAGGGCTTTTTTTGGGGGAACCAGTGATAATTCTTTTGACGAAGAAACACAGACAGGGATCACGGTAGGTTATAGTATTACAGATGATGAAGAGATGACACCTGAAATTGAGAAATATGTAAGAGAACTGGCAAAACGTTATGGTCAGGATGACAGGGTTATCATTTGGAATATCTGGAATGAACTGGGAAATTCAGGAAGAGGAGAAAAATCACTTCCGATGGCTAAAAAAGTAATAGGATGGTTAAGGGAGGAAGACGTAAAGCAACCATTGACAATAGAAATGTGGGGAGCGCAGGTAAAGGGAAACTATTATGAATGGCTAAACAACCCATGTTTTCATGGTGAGGTGGATCGGGAAAACATAGAATCTCGGACATTATTACATTTCATTTTTATGGTGATTATACGCATGCACGAAGAATGGTAAAGTTTTTGAAACAGTTTAATCGTCCGCTGATTAATACAGAATGGATGCATCGCCCATTTCAAAGTCTGATTCAGACGCACCTGCCGCTATGGAAAAGAGAAAAAATAGGAAGTTATTTTTTCGGTTTGGTAAATGGAAAGACACAATTTCATATTGCATGGGATTTTATTAAAGAATATCCGTCTGTAGATACTTCCGTATGGATGCATGATTTGTATCATGCAGATTTTACTCCGTATGATCAGGAGGAGTTGGATATACTAAAGAAGTGTAATGAAGATAAGAATATCTGGAAATAAGGAACTAGGAGAAACAAAAATATTGACGAAAAGAAAGAGATTTGATAAACTGGAAAAATAAAAGGGAGTAGCTAGCCAACCGTGTTCACTTCTTCGTCAGTACAGCTATTGATATTCAATAACTCGGAAAGTGATTAAATAGCGAGACTTTTACTGTAGATGCAGTAGGAGTCTCTTTTTTATGCCTATAACACCTGCTGCAAAGAATGCAAAAGAAAGAGAGGAAGATACGTATGATGTTACAGGCAGGGATTTTGATAGTGGGTTTCCTTTTTCTGGTAAAAGGAGCAGACTGGTTTGTGGAAGGGTCTGCAAGCATAGCAAGAAAGTTTGGAATTCCCCAGCTGATTATCGGACTTACCATTGTTGCAATGGGAACGAGTATGCCGGAGGCTGCTGTGAGTATTACTGCAGCGATGCAGCAGAACGCAGGAATTACGATAGGAAATGTGGTTGGAAGTAATATCTTGAATATTTTTATTATTCTCGGACTTACGGCATTGATAACAAATGTGGCAATACAAAGGTCTACCTTGTTTTATGAAATACCGTTTATGATGTTTGTTACGGTAGTTTTAATGATATGCGGAATGACAGGAGGAAAAGTAACGTTTGCCGAGGGCATAGTCTTATGGGTACTGTTTCTTGTATATCTTGGCTATTTGTTTGTAATGTCAAAAAAAGGGGAAAATCCGGAAGAGGAGGAAGCGAAAAATTATCCTGTCTGGAAATGTCTTCTTTTAATGGTGGCAGGCGGCGTCTTGGTTGTAAAAGGAAGTGATTTTGCCGTCAGCGGGGCAACCGAGATTGCACGATACTTTGGAATGAGTGAGCGTTTTATCGGACTGACGATTGTTGCTCTCGGAACATCTCTTCCAGAGCTGGTAACATCTGTGACAGCGGCAAAAAGAGGAAATGCAGGGATTGCAATCGG
>UMLR01041457.1_pt1 | contig 15543 bp, 15 predicted proteins | sample 1966741 | NCBI WGS metagenome assembly UMLR01 (sample SAMEA4836207, study PRJEB28245) | human gut metagenome | biome: gut microbiome; material: fecal sample | place: Denmark | collected 2008 | reverse complement strand
ATATACCCGTGTCCCGTTTTACCAAAACTTTCCAAATTTATCAATCAATCCCCCAATTATACAAAACTTTTATTTTGTATTATGCATATTATACAAATATTATTCCACGTTTTATCAGTATGTTGTGCACATCACCAATTGACATATCCGAACAAATGTTCTATAATATAGTTAGAAAACGAACAAATGTTCGTTACTTAAAAATAATACGGGAGGATTTCCAAATGACTATAGATGAATACACAAGTCTAACACGTGAATTAGCGTCAGGCGACGCAGACGAAGCGCGTACTTCTCAGATTCTCGTTAGTCTCACAGATGCGTTTACAGAGTCATCGTCAAATCTTGAAAACGCACAAAACGAGATAACCAAACTGACAGACAGCAACACTTCGCTCAAACAGGCAAATTACGAATTGTTCTTACGAATAGGCTCCAAGCCCTCGGACCAGCCCGACACATCCGAACAGACACCTAAGACACCCGAAGATTACACCGCCGAAATCGGCGAGTATAGATAAAAAGGAGTTATAATTAAAATGGCAAACGCAACAAGAGCCGTTTCAGTTATGAACGCAGTGAGAGCGGCAGGCTCTCATAATTATCAGTCGTTCATTCCGGAGGCAACACTTACAAACATTGCAGAGGTCGGAAACCCTATAATTAATTATCAGGCAATCCGAAATGAATTCTGCACACTTCTCCCCAACATTATTTTTGACACCGTTCTTCACAATAGAGTGTGGAACAATGAATTCGCGTTTCTTCGTAAAGCACTGCCCATGGGTTCTGATGTAGAGGAAATCGCAGTCAATCCGGCTAAGGCAGAAAAATTTGACCCCGAAAATGATTACCTTACGGGATATTTCGATAAGCCCGATATTAAGGTTGCGTTTCATCGTCTTAACCGTAAAGACCAATTTAAAGCGCGTATTCAGAATAACGAACTTAAACTTGCGTTCCGTTCATGGGAAGACCTCGACGACCTTATTGCGGGCGTAATTAATTCGCTCTACAACGGTGATAACATCGAAGAGTTTGCACTTCTCAAGAACACTATAAACAGCGCGCTTGCAAAGGGCTACGTCTCAACCGTACAGGTTGCAGAGCCGACCGATGAAGCATCTGCAAAAGCGTTTATGCGTAAGGTTCGGCAGACTTACATTGATTTCAGATTCCCGTCGTCGCGTTTTAACCGTTATGCAGAAATATCGGGAGACGGCAAGCCGTATATCACGTTCTCTCCCACTGAGGAAACGATGATAATTATTTCATCCGCTGTTTCCTCTATTGTCGATGTGGATGTACTCGCGGCGGCGTTTAACATGGAGCGCGCCGACTTTATGGGTCGCGTTATCTATGTAGACGACTTTGGTATTGATGGTGTTTATGCTCTTATGTGCGACCGTCGGTTCTTTCAGATTTATGATTCTCTCCGCGAGACGGGTTCGTTCTACAATCCGGCGCGTATGGAGTGGAGATATTTTTGGAATGTATGGCAGACCTACAGCGTATCACCGCTTGCTAACGCTGTAATATTTACGTCAATTGCTGACGGGAAAGTAGACGGCGCACAGCTTTCAGCCGGACAGGATACTGTAACTCTTAGCGACACTGCTACTGATGTTGTCGTAGACGCGTCTGACTTTAACAACACTGTTTCTCTGTTCCTTATGGGTAATAACATTCCCGATAATCAGACCGTTACCGCTACAGCTACTAAGGACGGTTCAGCAGCGTCCGCGTCCGTTGTAACTGTAACACATAAGTTGGGAAATCAGTACACGGTTACTTATGATAAGAAGACAACCACAGCATCAGAGAAAACACAGGTTGTTCTTAAAATCGGTAGTGATATAATCGGCGCGTTCACTGTAGATAATTCCAAGTAAAAAGATAAGCTCGATGAGCTTTTAATAAGCATACTATCTTAATAATCGAGAGGGAATGGTGGGTGGGTATATAAATATGAAACTTATTCTTACATTGTTTATCTGTTTTCTTATATGTGTAACAGCTGATTATATCACAGGTGTTATGAAAGCATATGTAAACAGTGAAGTATCTTCTACAGTCGGAAGAAAAGGAATACTAAAAAAAGCGTCCTACATTGCGGTTGTATTTTGCGCAATGATGGTTGACTATTTGATATTTATTACAAGTGGAAAGTTTGGTGTCAATTACGACCCTATTTCTTGCGTACTTGTAATGGCATGGTTTGTAATCAATGAATTGATATCTATTCTTGAAAATGTCTCGTCTATGGGAGCGCCATGCCCCAAATTTCTGAAATCGCTTATGAAACGGTTGCAGAATAATATAGAAAGCGTAGATAAAGGAGATAAGTCAAAATGAATAAAAAATTTCGTGGTATAGACATTTCGCTTTATCAGCGGAACATTGACTATGATAGAGTTATAAAGGATAATGATTTCGTAATAATCAAAGCGGGCCAGGGCAGAACAGCGGAATATAATTTCCCGTTTACCGACCCCCTTTTTGAACAGCATATAAAGGCATTTCGTTCACGCATATCGGGGAAGAAATTCTACATAGGAGTTTATTGGTACTTCATGGGTAGAACGGAAGCCGAGACTCTCGAGGAAGTTAAGTATCTTATACAGATACTTAAACCTTACAAAGAAAATATAGATATCGGAGTCGCACTCGATGTCGAAGATACATCTCTTATGGGAGATGTAGACGGTCTGTCTCGTAGAGTGAATCTCTTCCTTAATTCTATAATCGGAGCGGGATACAAGGCGTATATATACGCTAACGAATATTTCCTCGCTACTCAGTTTAAGAATAATCTGAATTTTCCGCTTTGGCTCGCGTCTATAGACGACGGCACTAAGTCGCACAAGGGACTTCAGGAGAAATATCCCAACCTTAAAATATGGCAGTATAGCTTTAAGGGTACAGAGGGCGGAATATACCCCGTGGATTGCAACGAGGCGGTTGATATAATCGGAGACACCAACACCGATTACCTCGTAAACATGAAAGATGTTGTTACGCTCACGCGCTTTCTGTCAGGTTGGAATATAAAGGTAAACGAAGTGCAGTCTGATATAAATCAAGATGGATATGTAAATATGAAAGACCTTATAGAACTTATAAGGCTCATGGTAGAGGAGTAAAATATTATGGCGTACACACCGAGCGGAACAATAGCGTTCTATAGAGTACCGTGGAAAAGCGACTATAAAGATGTACGCCTGTTCACCTCAAAGACGGAGGAGAGTAATTATTTCTCCTCCCCTTTGAGGGTAGAACAAAACTACACATACATCCGAGACAAACAGGCTATCAAAGTAAACGCCAATAAAGAGGCTATGGAACAGTATAACTACATTCGTTATATGAATGAAAACTTTTCTCTTAAATGGTTTTACGCTTTCATAACGGGAGTAGAATATATCAATCAAAACGCTTGTTATGTTTACTTTGTGCAGGACGTACATATGACATGGTGGGACTGTTACACAATTAAATCTGCGTATGTAAAGCGTGAGCACGTTTCCGATGAGTCAGACAGTAATAATACTATTGTTGAGGATTTTAATATTTCAAACTATGAACAAGATTATATCGGTTATTCAGTTGATTATACTCCAAAATCAGCTGATAATACAGGCGGATGCGCATTTATAGTAATAACTTCTAATATCCCACTTATTAATTTAGAACGGGCGGACGCCGCTAAAGATTATAAAATTAGAGATATAAAAGCGCGTACAAGCGTGCCAATATTGAACAATATCCGCGGCGTTGGCACATATGTTTTGCTGAAAACGGCTGAACAATACAATAAGTTTTTTGAAACAGCAAATAACTTTGGTTTTATAGATTCAGTATCGCAAGTACTTATGTGCGATTATGATATCATTCAAACGTACTGTACTATTACAGAAGTGACGGATTCGATAACAGGCACAATAAACGGTGGTGGTACTGTCCAATTTTGGACAGGTGATGAGGTAGCTCCTCGCACAAGTGATGTATACGCGCCTTATATTATCACCAAAATGTCGGACGCATATACGTCAGATACTTTCACGCATATTACAGTAGCGGGATACGAACCAAAAAATAGAAAAATTTTTCATTATCCATGTTGTAAATGGGTGATTGACGCAAATAATGGTGATTATGTAGAATTACAACCGCAATTATCGCACACTGCCGTAGAACTGATAATAGATGAAAAATTATCACTTGACACGAAACTTTCTGTGCGCGCGATTCCGCGTCACTACGCATTGACAGATTCGTTTGCAGCTACATCGGGATGGGACTATTTTAATATTCCAAATTCTGTGGGTATTACAGCGTCGGTATCAACCCCGTTTGTTAAAGACAATGCGGCAGTTTGGAATGCTCTTAATTCAAATACAATAAACGCGCAAACTTCAAATGCAAAAGTTAAAATAGCGCTTGACACAGTATTCGGCGCGATTGATACAGTCGCGTCAGCCGGCGCCGGAGCGTTGAACATGGCGGCGCTTAATCCGTCAAGCGTAACCGGGCTAATTGGAGCGGGCAAACAAGGTGTTTCGGAATTGACCGACACAGGGCGGTCTATTACGCGCGACGTTATGCAACTCCGTGAAACAGAGGCTAATATAAATGATAAAGCAAACTTACCGTCGCAGCTTATGAATATGTCAGCAGACGATTCATGGAGCGCTCAAAACGGTTTTATGAAATTTGCTATTCGCCATATGTGCGCCCCACTCAATGAAATAAAACGGTATGATAAATATTTATCGAAATATGGTTACAAAACGAATGACTTCAAGATACCCGCCATGAATAATCGTCAGAATTGGAATTATGTTGAAACATCATCTATAACAATTGCTCCTGTGGAGAAAAACGGTTATACTCCTACAGACAATGAATTAATCGAAATTGAAAGTATATTCAATTCGGGCGTTACATTTTGGCATATAAATGACGTCGGAAATTACGGTGACTATACCAATGAAATTGTAGGTGATACTAATGGCAAATAAGAAAATTCCTGTAGGATTCAAAGGCGCGAACAATGAATGGATAGCGGGAATGACAGAACAGTCCACAATATTTGATACATATTTTTCGCGTCTTGTTCTGTTGGCATTGTCTATCTATAAGTGGAACAATCTCCCCGAAACGATGAACGAACGATTTCTTGAAAAGACGCTCAATGAGGACGCGCGCGCTTGTTTTACAGATTCGGAATACGGGCTGCTCAATTTGCGCGTTGCACCGTCGGGGGATATAAATTTTTATGAGAATCCCACGCGATTCAACTGTTATAGCATAGGAATAAATCTTCTCAAAGACGCAAATGAATGCGTATATATCAGAAATAATTACATAGAACGTTCTACATATCCCATACTCATATATTTTGCTAAGAAACTTACAGAGATAGAGCGTACTATTATTATGAACGTTCACGCCCAGCGCACGCCAATTCTTGTACAGTGTGAACAGGAACAGCTGCTTACAATGAAAAATATGTATATGCAGTATGACGGTTTCATGCCCGTTATATACGCGAACAAAGATATTGAATTGTCAAACCTCTCAGTTCTTAACACAGCTGCTCCGTACCTTGCAGACAAACTCGATGAGGAAAAGAAAAACACATGGCATGAGGCTCTGACGTATCTCGGAATCGGTAATTCAATGGATTTTAAACGGGCGCAAGTGCAAACGTCAGAAATAGAAGTTAATTCTGAACATTATGGATATATGGCAGAGGCGGGACTTATCACACGTCAGCAGGCGTGCGAAGATGCTAATAAGATGTTTGGAATAAACATTTCCGTCGAGCGTCGTAACATTAATGAGATTCTGAATGGGGGTATGCAGTATGGCGAAATATACGACACTACTTCAGACGCTGATTAAAAGCGGTTACGATTTAGGTATGGATACTTATCCTATGCATCAGGAATCATACCGTTTACTACTTAACGACAAAATTTATAAACATTATGCATACCGTGAAATAGGTTTTGAAACTCCAGCGTTGTTCAAACATTACCTTAACATGAAAATGAATGAGATAATGCCGTATTATAATCAGCTGTATGATATTCAAGTTGAATTTCTAAAACAGAATATATTTCAGAATGTTAATAGAACGGAAACCGAAAAAGGTACTATAAACGACAAAGGCGATGGGAGTAATAATACAACCGATAATCGCACTATTACAGACGCTGGGACGCATTCGGACACTGATAACAACCAACGCATTTACAGCGATACACCGATGTCACCGTTGAATTTTGAAAATGTTCAAACCGGAAAATATGCGACCGATGTTACATTTGAAAATAACAGTAACAACGGTACAACCGGAAATAAACGCACTCATGGTGGAACGACAGAGGAAAAAACAACTGATAATAATCTTCGAACGATTGACATCGCAAGAATTTTCACCGGAAACGACGGAAGGCTTTATCCGTCGGAGGTTCTCGCTAAGGCAAAAGCTGAAATATTAAACATTGATATGATGATTATAGACGAATTAAATCCTCTGTTTATGGGGATATTTTAACAAAGAGAGGTATATACAATGGCAATAACACCGCTTAATTTTTGGGTACAGCCTGTAATCCCGCTTACGTTCGATGATTCAATTTCGTATCTTGAAACACTTGGTAAAGTCGTAGAAAAGCTCAATGAATCACTTACGCAAAATGAGGATTGGGCAGCTGAATTGCGTAAAGATATAACGGATTTTACGACTGATATAAATCAGAAAATGCAATCGTTCGAAGATAAAATCGAGCTGCGTGTAACTAAATTTGAATCTGACACAAACACGTCCATAACCCGTTTTCAAAAAGAAACTAATAACGCGATGGCAGCGTTTCAATCTACAATTACAAATTTAGTAAATGAATTTGAAACTGAAATGACAACTAAGTATGAGGCATTTTCAACTCAGATTACAGAATTGGTCAATTCTATATCGCTCAACCCTGATTATTCTATAGATCATGACAGCCTTAATATATGGGACGTATGGGGTAGTGGGGCGAAACTTAACTACAAACTTAAAAATACAACAGGAGCGGAGGTTTATTCTGACGGTAATTACATTTCTGCATATATACCCGTCAGACCTCTTAAAAAATATGCTATACGATTCGGAAAACCACGCGGCAATGCTATAATGGATGATTCTCAGTACATAATTGTGTACGATAAAAACAAAAACTTTGTCAGTCAATTGGTTTCAGACAATTCACCCACAACATTCACAATACCTGTCAATGGGTATTATATAAGAATAAATGTAAATCTTAATACTAAGATATCACCCACGATTAATATAACAAACCTCACTGAAGATACCGGAATGGTGGATATAGAAACTCTGCCTGTTGTAAACGGCGAGCCTGATTATAGCTGGTTTGACGCGCCCGAATCTTTCAAAACTACAATATCGAGTACAACCACAGACGATAACGCTGTATACAAGCGTAAAATTACATGGCGCGATATGGACGGTTCTAAAGACCTCGCGCTTTATGATAATGTAACTGTTGGTGGGTATACTACAGGCGCGTATAATGTAACTACAGGTGAGTTCTCATCGTCTATTACCAATTCATTCACATCGGATTTTATACCCGTTTGTCCGGCCACAGATGATATCGTTATAACTAATCCGCTTAATGCTAGCGGTTATGCGAATGTTATATACTTCAACGAAAACAAAGAAATCATTGGAATGTATAAATTCCCGATTCAGACATCAACCCACGGTATCTATATAAATCCTATTCTGTACAACGACGTTGCGTACATAAAATTCTCCGCGTTGACAACCGATTTGCATAATTGCAGAGTAACCGCTGACGGCACGCCTAATTTTGGTAGTGGGGTCTATCCGGATACCGTTGCTTTTAATAATGTGATATTGATGGCGCGCGCTGCCAAAATTATAAAATGCGGCACTAAAACATATACGGGTAATGAGTGCTATAAAATATTGAAAGACTGTATAACTAACGATAAACCGATATATGATAGTGAAACCGTATCGGGTCAGCTTATTTCCCTTAGAGCGCATACTTATGAGAGAACGAATTCAACCACGACGAGTTGTAGATTTATTGGTAATAAAATAAATGGAGATTCTGTCACATTGGTTGTTACTTTGGGGGACAGCGGTGCGGTAAATTTATCGTAATTATGAGCGAGTGTTAAACACCGCAATGGCATAAAGAGCCATATAATTAAAAAGGAGAGGTTTTTATACCTCTCCTTTTATTATATCTAACCACGCTGCTTTTACACGGGCGTTTTCATAAGCCGTTCCCCATTTATTACCTATCCGCTCCATAGCAACAGTAAACGCTTTTGAGTTGTAAAAACGGAACGTATCGACCGAGCGGGTATTTATCCGCGGTCGGTTGCGGGCGTGCTTACCGTGGTATTCGCCGATAAGCAAACAGCGGTTCTTAACACTGAATCCCATTGTCATTTTAACCTTATTATACTCAAAAACATAAATCCAATGGTAGTCTTTGAATAATTGCGGTTTAATTTCAGGGTCTTTCTTAAACGAGCCTGTCGTAGCTACATCGTTTCCGGCTACACGTTGCATTTTTGGTATCTCATCTTCACTCTCATACGCAACGGGGACAAACTCCATAGCACACTTTGCACCGTTTTCAAAGCCGGACGCGTTCCAAAATATAGTCTCGCCTAATTTTGGATTTACAGCCTCCCAATCCAAACCGAAAAACCGAAAGAACGGATTATATTTTGACATTTCATTCAAATTGTTACCTATAAATATAACTGTCCCATTTCTATTTCTGAACACAGTAGATACTATTGACATGAGATGCTCGGGTTCGTTCGGATAATATCCATATGGGTCTCTCATGATAAATTCATCAAATACAATTGTTTCAACGTCAGGATATTGAGAGCTTTTAGATGCAACTTCCTCATTGGATAATGCAATACCGTGACCAAAAGGCGCTCCGTTATACAGATATTTTTGACGGTCGAATACAATATCGGTTGTTTCATCATTAAGTCGTTTAAACCATGTACTCGCGCTCCGCATGGCGGTGTAGTTTCGGAATACTCTCACAAATTCAGATTTGTCAGTGTCGTATTTCTCTTTTAAATATTTTGCAATCGATGTACTTTTTCCGGATGAACGTCCGCCGAATAAGAAAATATAAGAACAGTTGGGGAAATTAGTTATGTCAAATTCATAATATTTCATGCTAAATCCTCCGTTAAGTCGGACATGGAATCGCTAAGTAAAATACCATGCTTGAATTTTGATATGTCACAAGGGCAGAACATTATATTTCTTTTACTATTCAAATAGTATACTATGCCTATCCCCTCGTCAAACATATAAAAAGTAGTCCGCTCTGTGTCAAGTTTATTACCAAATACATATTCCGATACTTCGTCATAGTGAAGATACGCAGATTTTTCGTTTGTCCAAAAAAGTCCTTTTTTCATAGGCATTTTGAATTCGTAATCTGTGTTTTTAATTACAGCGCCGCAATATTGCCCAAATTCATCTGACCATTTTCCTTGGTTCTGTCTATCGAGATATGTACGTCCTGAAACGCTTTGGTCGAACATTGTGTTGGTTTTCCACATAATCCGCATAAGAGCCTTAAACGAAAGTAGCCATGATTCACTATTTTTATATAAATAATCAAGAACAACAGATACTTTCATTGTGGCTTGTACAAGCCCTGATGTCTTTACATCTAATTCACCGTCAAATGTCATATAACGCTTTGAATTGAGTGCTGTGAAATACGCATATGTTTCTTCATAATCAAATTTCCCTAAACCCCATTTATTTTTTTGTACCTGTGGATGTTTGGATTTTTGACAGCGTTCCATAACTCCGTTGTTGAATTCAGCTACTACGTTAAGAAGATTCTTAAATGTAACAGCTGATTCATAGGGGTGATACAGTTTCGCGCTATCGGTGTCCCAATATACAATAATATATGGAGTTTTAGTGAATATAAGATGAGAGAATAACACAAGGTGTCTCCGCGCATATGCTGTAATGTAAATTCCAACTATGTATGACGATTTAACACGCTTAAACAAACCCCGGTCGGAACGCTCTTTTCCGAGTTTTATCATAGTTTCGTTATAATATCGCTCGAATGATTCTCGACTAAGCGATTCCGTATTTGACGTTATGCAGTCCTCGTCAATAAGAGTATCACCGAATACAAGCTGTGTTGCGTCTATTCCATATTGCGCATTGAACATATTTTTCGATAGCATGAGATAGCGTTTAGCTAACTTCTTAGGCTCAGCATTTGATTTTATGTCAGAGAGCCATTTTTCGGGAATACTATTCAACAATGTTTCATCGGGGTGTTTACCGTTTGATATAGCTTTCAGCGCAGTTTTCATATTTGCATATATAATGTTGCGCTCAACTAATTCATTTATACCACCTGATGATTTTGCGCAATTGAGAAATAAACATTCAGCTGATATAGATTCAACATCGTACATTTTGAGTATATTCACAATATCAACTTCTGTTGCGTATATAGTACACTCGTCATAGCTGATAATTCTGCCATTATCGATAAGGCGATTATACTCAGACACCATTTCTTCTAACAATTTGTAACCATGCGGTTTTTTATTATATTTTATTTCGCCTAAACCATCTTTTGATTTAGTCTTTGACGCTGAAATAATGGGCATATAGTTATAACCGTAATTTTTAATTTTTATATTTTTTAGCGTAAATATGCCGTGAAACATTTTTCCCGACACAAGAACATGACGCATTTTTATAGCCTCGACATCATCTAACAATGACGATTCTATACATTCTTCATATAATCCGCTCCATAGATTTTGTAATTCATCGTTTACATATAATACGCCGTTAGTATCGGGAAAATCCATTTGTGTAGACTGCGACGGATAATCCGAGCATACATCGAATGAATGTACTAAAGTGCATAACTTCCCGCGGAAAAATGTATTCGCGTGTGTATAAGCCCCCTGATACACACCGCGCATAATTTGATATTGGTCAAAATTCATAGGAAATGTATCAACACAGTAATTGCTCCACGCCTTCTCTAATTCTGATGATAAAATAGCCTTATTGTTTTTACGCGTAAATGAAGTAAATGTGAGTGGGATATCCTTTATGTTTTTAATCCAAAACCAATTTTTACATTCTTCTATAATTCCGCAAGCTGTTACCTTACAGTCGTTATAACAATAGTCATAGTCGTATTTCTCAAGTTTATCTGTAGGGAGTCGAAATTCATTATAATCATATCCAAGTTTCGGGTGTCCTATCATGTCACCGATTGAACCGACAGAACGGTGTAAAAGTTTAAGCGAACATCGTATCTCAAGCCAAACTTTCTCACCGTCTCCAAACGCGAGTCTCCACGGATTACTTCCGTCGGAAAATGATTTTGTAATCATCAGCTGACCCATGAGAGATTCCCAATTACGCGCGAAGGAAAAATCGAACCCGAGGTTGTGAAAAAATATAAGTGTTCTCTTTTTACGTTTTTCAGCTTGCTTATAAAGTGTATAAAAATAATCTCCGAGGTCTTTCGGATAACGGCAGTCGAAACATGGTTCTACAATGTCCCATGAATCAGGTGTGGATAATCCTTTATTAAAATTGGCTTTTACTACGCAAGCGAGATATGCTCCGCATTCATTCGTCTCTAAGTTAGATGATGTTTCAAAATCAGCGACATAAAATATAGGAGAGTAATCTATCTCGGTAAATGCTTTTACTTTAGGTTTTATTATTTCGTCTAAATCCGTCTCGCCGCGTTGCAGTCGTTTCTTTATAGTAGAAATACCTACACAGTTTTGTCCGTGTAGGTATTCCGAAAGGGTGGTTAAGTCTTTTAGCGTATATGGCTTATTATCAATTGTATATGTATTCACGGTTGAACGCTATAATCTTTTTTGTGCCACTCTTTACTATATACAGCCTCACTGTCCGCCATGTGCAAATAAAATGCTAACGGATTATGCGAAAACACATCGCTTATATTTCGTTTGTCATACTCTGACGCGAACCCCATATGACAGTTGATTGCTTGAGCCTCTTCTATTTTAAGCGGTATGAATGATTGGAGTATATATACAGATTTAGAACCGTGCCCGCCGAACGGCGTTTCTTCGTTCCATTCATAAGATTGATACTGCTCCCATTTGCCGTCTACTTTAGTCCATCTCATGACAGGCTTATAGCAATTACATTTGCATATATCGTGAAAAAGAGATGTGATTATAAGACTGTCTTCGGGGATTTCGTTCTCTAAATAAAGTCTGTCGCGGTATTCTCGGAGTTTATCATAAACTTCAAGTGAATGTTTTATAAGACCTTCCACTTCGTTGTCATGATACTTAATAGACGCGGGCGCGGTGCAAAAATCGCTGTCGACAAATATATATTTGTGGAGTTTGTCTATACCATCGCGGTCTATTTTCTCCATAAGATATTTTAGGCGGTCTGAATGAAAGTCGTACATTTTTATATCCCCATTTCAATCTGTCTTTGTGTTCTTACGCATCGCCCCGTACATTCCTCTTCGTTACTGCCGGTGTAATCGTATATCGGTATGGACCGTTTTGGGAATATTGAACGATACACAGGCGTTCTAAATAATATATAGTATGCCTCGTCTATAACATAAACCTCAATGACCTTATAACCGTTTTTCTTACCCCATTCTAACGTCCATTCATAGTCATATGAGCCATATGCCAAAAATAGTTTTTTGTTAAATTTATATAACATATTTTTCTTCATTATTTGAAACCTCCTTTTAAGTGCGAAAGTATTTCGTTTTTACGTTCTTCCAATGCTGCTATATCGTCTTCGCGCTGTTTTTCGTTGTCATTAGCTTTTGCGTTATCTTTTGCCTTGTCAAATTCTTTTTCCAGCCAATCCGAAAAGCCTTTAGCGTTGGATGGCGGAACATCAAATTCGCCTGTAATATAATAACCAAGGTCGGACTTTGGGTCCGCAAATGTTGCGAGATATCTATTATCTTCTCTTACATTGACTGTTTTTGTTTTGTAATTTATATAATCTATAGCGTCATTGAAATCTTTGAATTTCTCACCTTTGTCTAAGTCTTCTTTTATTGATTCTACGGTTATAAGTTTTTCCTGCCATTTGAGTTTGTCGTTTCTATATATGATTCGTTGATTATGTTTATTTATAGCGTTTCTGAGAATGTGTTCTTGTTGAGGTGTTAGTTCCAATTTTCTTTATTCCCCTATCTGACAATAATCTTATTAATGACCATTCGACTTTAAACCAATTCAACCATTTTGTACATCTGTTATATGCACTGCATGATTCGCGCGCTTGCTTAATGTCTTTTGCGTATGGGGCATGGGGAGTTTGACACTCCCCACACGGATACCCACACGGATTATATTTATTAGTCATCTTTCTTTCCGTCTATGAATTCTATGCGGTCGACTATACACGAAACGTATGTTTTGTAAATCTCGTTTCCGCTCTTTGTCTTTTCGTCGGATTTTTCGCTACGGACTGAAAGCTGTCCATTTATAAAAGCAGCTGAACCTTTATTGAAATACTTTGTAATGAAATCCGCTGTCCCACCAAATGCCGAACAACGAATAAACGTTGTTTCTTCGGTCTGTCTATTGTTTATGGCAAGTGTAAACGAACATCCTGTTTTCTGCTCTTTCTTTGAGCCATAAGTAAATGTTTCAGGGTTAGCTACAAGGTGTCCTGCGATTGTAAGCTGATTGACGTTAAGAATTGACATTTTGTGATTCTCTCTTTCTGTGTTTTTATTTTTAGATTTTGTAGGAATTTTACCCTGCGATTGTATTTTCAGAGATTTTACCCTGCGATTATAATATTGGGAATTTTACCCTGCGATTGTAAATGTGAACGAAATATGAATGAATTATAAACAAATTGTTAACAGAAAATTGTTAACAGAGTGTAAACAGACTATGAACAGAATGTTAACAACTTATTGATACATTTTGAACATTTTGTAAATGAATTATTAACATCCTGTTACTAAGTCTGTATCCTGTGCATAACCTTTTAGTGATTATGCACAGGATTTACTTAAAGATTAGTTATCGTAGTTATCGAAATTGCTGTTGCACAGAGCATTAATATAATAAAGAATGATATTATAAATCCCAAGATTTTAATTAAATATTCTTTATCGTTCATGCGCGGAATACCTTTTGAAGTCTGTCACCGATAAACACGCACCATATACCATTTAATCTGTCACGGAGAACGTGAACTTTTTCGCCTCCGCAGCATTTCTGTAGTAACTGCCGAACGTAGCGCGCACAATCATGATTTAATAATTCCTCATATAGCGACCATGTAGTCTGCTTTGCCGTTGTGGCAGAACACCGTGGGGCATTAATGCATTGAATGCGGAATGATGTTAAATTGCCATCGCACTCTTTATATATGCTATAAATTGGAATTTCGTATGAATAAAATGTCCGGTCGTGATTCTCGCTTGAATAGCCGTCAAAACCGCATTGCGCATAATCGTGTAAAATTAATTTATACATTTTTTACTCTCCTTTTAATGTTTATGAATGGAATAGAGGGGTTTAGCCCTCTATTCCAATCTCTGCCATCATTGCAGCGACTCGCCGTTTAGCCTGTTCAAGTTCAAGAAGTTTAACAGCCTTTTCAAGTTCTGCCGTATCTTCCGACGGGTTGACTTTTCCGGCGCTTGCAATCTTGCGCTTGATTCGGTGGATGGCGTCGGATATTTCTTCGGGCGTGCATTCGGTAAGCGTTCCATTTTTAAGGGATTCGAACGCTTTGATTTCTGCTACACGTTCGCGCGTCTTGCCGCCTCGGTCGGCGTATTCCGCCATAAGTTCAGCGAGGCGTGCCTCGTCTGCTTTGGGGTGGTTAGAACGTATGCGGGAACGTTCGAATCCTATCGCACGGCGGAGTTCGCTATCGGACAATGACTTTACAGGAAGTTTAATAATTTCGTCCGTGTCGATGTCGATTCTGTGCGTAGTGTGGCAGTCGGGGCATTCATAGGTGTACTGAATTTTCATTTTTTACCTCTTTCTTCCTTATAGGAAATTTAATATATATGCAAAGGCTTGCGCCTTATGCGCTGTATATAGTTGTCAATGAGCGGCTAAGGGTAGGATTTTTTTGTTCTTGCTCTCCCTTGTTTACGTCTATATTATACCATATCCGCGACCGGATGTCAATATAAATTTACTTAAAGTTTTCGAGTTTACAAATTGTTAATAATTCATAGTTTGGTCATATAATTATAGTGATTTGTTAATAGAATATTCATAGCGTGGTAATAGTGTGTTAATTGCTTGTTCATATATCACTTGTTATTTAATAATTTGGTAATAGTGTGTTCATAGTTTGTTCATGAAATGGTTGAAGTTTGTTCACAAGAGGATAGGAAATATTCCTAAAAAAGGAAAATTTTGGTAAAACGGGACACGGGTATATAT
>UMLR01010971.1_pt1 | contig 15716 bp, 17 predicted proteins | sample 1966741 | NCBI WGS metagenome assembly UMLR01 (sample SAMEA4836207, study PRJEB28245) | human gut metagenome | biome: gut microbiome; material: fecal sample | place: Denmark | collected 2008 | reverse complement strand
TTTTTTTTTTAACTTCGTTTAGATTTGAAAATAGATTACGAAATGTATGTTTTTTCAATGGGGACATTGAGCTGGGAAGTATAAAACATAACAAGTAATAATCGGTAGTTTAGGTGAACTGTGCTTTTTTATAAATGTTATACTTTAAAACTTGAACTTGAAGTTGCCAAAATATAATATAAAAGCAGTTTTATGAGGGTTTTGATGAATAAAATAAAATTTTCAAATATTGAAATACGACCTTTTGATATTTGGTTTTTAGAGGATACAAAAGATTTCAATGAAAGAAAATTGCTGTTAGGTTCAACTTCTAAAGGTAAAACTGTTGTTACTCTTATTGAAAACAGAAAAATAGATTTTAAAGTTTATGTAGATACACAATTTGGATTGAAAGCTCAAAAGATTATTCAGAACGAAAGAAAACGTGTTTTATATACCAGACAAGAATTAATTTGTAGTAAAAAAGGAAAACCCTTTGGATGGACTTATGGTGATAACAGGGAAATACGCAATAAAAAAGGTGAAGTAATTAAAATCAGACAGTACGCAAGTGATTTTAATGGAAATAATATGCTTGTAAAAGAATTTTTGAATTAATCCCAAAATACTCTATGATAAAAATCATTTGTATGAACTGTGCCACTTTCTTTAATCTAACAATTTAAAATCCGGTTGTCTATTTTTAGGTACAGTTCATATATTTTTTTTAATTTATTTGAGGAAAAATAGAAATAAGTTTAGATTGTTTACCAAAATTAACAGAAAAAGAACATTGTTGTTTGCAGAAATACTTAACCAATGGTTATAAAAAAAGTGAAGCATACCGATTTGCGTATGATTGTTCTAGAATGAAAGCTGCATCAATTTATGTTGAAACCAGTAAATTTTTTAAAAACCCTAAGATAACCCTATGGTTAGACTATTACAGAAAAAATACCGCAAAAGTTGTGCAAGAAGAATTGAATTATACTGCTGTTGATTACTTTAATGACTGCGAAGAAATGAAACTGATTGCTCTTGAATGTAAAGATAAACAAGGTAATCCTAATGTTGCAGCTGCGATAAAGGCGGATGAAAATAAAGCAAAAGTTTGTGGTCTGTTAAAAGATCAAATTATTCATTCAGGCAATGTAACTCAAATGCCTTCTGTCATAGTGAACGGTGAAGAACTTGTCTTAAATATCGGTGAGGAAGTAGTTAATGAAGAAAATAGTTAGCAACAATAATTCTCTTGTTGTTCCCGCTATGCTTCAATGTCCACCAAAACTTTATCCTGTGATAACTGAATTAAATGTTTTAAAGACGTCAAACAATATTTACTCATCAATTTTCTTATATTGCTTTAAAAAATCTTGTATTTGTGCCACCGTCGCCAATTTTAACTTTTATCGGGCGCAAACATTTCGGACAACGACCCACATAAGCAGTTTTATCTTTGTTCTCGTATATACGACCATAAACATTGCAACATTCAAAATATATTCCTAAAAATTTCTTTTTCTCGTTTTCCATTTGATATTAAAGGGCATTAAAGCTCTTCCTTTTTTCCATTCTTAACCAATATTAAATATAATAATATTTTATTTCACATTTGTCCAACTTGGCGGTATGTTTTTAGCATTTTGAAGCATCATATAAGAAGAATATAATTTTTGACGTTCATTAGGATCAAAAGTGCTTTTTGCTCTTTCGTTCATTTGGTTATAAAGTTCAATTTCTGCACTATTACCTTTTATGTAGGCATCCATTTCTTTTGATTTTTTAAACGCATTGATGTTGCCTTCATAATTCAATCTTGGAGCTTTTGTTATAACGTGAATGATGGCACCACCAACAATAAACAAACCTAAAACAAGAAGTGAAGTGCCCAAAAACATTCTATTTCGCTCTTTGCCTTTAACATTTGGATGTTTTCTGTCTATTATATTATTTATCAATTTTTTAAACCATTTGGAAACAGAACCGTCTGTATCATCTGCTGCAACATTGCAACACCCTTTTATAATTACACCTGCTGCAGAAAGAAAAGCACCAGAAAATAAAATAATTTTTTCACCTTTTTTTGATATAGGACTTTCAGCCTCTTTGTTGTTGTCAAGGTCGCTTTGTTTATCTTTTTTTATGACAGAACTGTTGCCAAAATTAGGATACATTCCTGTTTTTTTGACTATGCTTAAATTCATATATATATAATCTTTTTTTGACTAGCCTTTATTGTTCATAATCATAACACCTTGACCATTGTTTGCCATTTGAATGGTTGCATAATTTTTCACTTTATCGTCAAATGGAACTGAATTATCGTGGATTTGATCATTCACACCTTCAAGAATTGCAGATTTAGCTTCTTGTGACCGAGAAAAAACGTCCATTTGTTTTTCTCTTGTAAACGCTTTTACTTTTATGTTATACAAAGCCGATGGTAACATTACTGCCATTGTCAAACAAGCAGCGCCAAGCCCTAAGCCTGTTGGCAATTTCCAGTCTTTTTGCTTTTGTGCCAACAATGTAGCTACTGCCGTAATTCCACCAAAAACCAAACTTGTCACACCTGAACTTAAAATCGCAAGATTTCGTTCGGTATTTCTATCAATCGGGTTTTCATAATATGTTTGGTGTTTTGAGTTTGCTTGACTACTCTCAATCGTGTTTGATTTAAAACTTAGGTTTAGTGGTCTTACGTTCATGATTTTCCTCCCGATTTTATTCCTTTAAATAAATAAAACCTCAAAAATTTTTTTTTGCTAGTATTTTTGTAACGATTTGTAACTCTTTTTCTTTTTTTATATTTGGGTTTGATAATTTCTCTTTTAATACCTCATCAAACACAGTCTTAAATACTTTTCCTTCCTTTATTCCAAGTTTTAATAAATCTTTACCTGTTATACTTAATTTTACATCTTTTAATTTATCCAAGTATTCTATGGCATTATTATCATTTGTTTTGAGGTAATAAACAATTATTGCCTCAATATTTTTATCTTTAAACAGATGATAAATTTGATACTTGTTTTTTATATTAGTGTTCGTCTCAAATATTTTTATTATATCACTAAAAGTTTTTTTCTCATAGACCGTAAAATTAAACGGAAGTTTTTCATAGTTTTCATTTTCAATTAATACGCCCAAATATATTGAATAAATTTGTTTAATTTGTTTTTTATATTTCGCAATAATTTTTTGTACTTTTGTTGAATTAATATTTTGGATTATATTTTTTGTAAAAAGTTTGTAAATGTTATTTTTGAGGAAAAAATCAAGAATTTCACTTTTATTTAAATTAAATGTTTGGATAAATTCAGACTTTATTCGGTAATAGCAAACGTCATAATTAGGTTTTTTCAAATAATCACTCATGAGATTAAAAGTGCAAGTATCCGGTTTAAAATCAAATCTAAACATGAATTTTAACATTCTTAAAATTCTTGTGGGATCATCAACAAAACTTTTGTCATGAAGGATTCTTAATGTTTTATTTTTTAGATCTTCAAGTCCTTTTTCGCTTGGATCAATAATTTGAAGAAAATTGTCTTTGTTCAAACTCAAAACCAAAGTGTTTATTGTAAAGTCGCGTCGTTTTGAGTCTTCAAATAAATTCACTCCATAATCTACAATTTGGGGCAAGCAACCGGATTTTTGATAAATTTCACATCTTGTGGTTGCAAAGTCAAAACACATGCCGTTGACTACAATTTTTGCTGTTCTAAACTCTTCTTTAAGCTCTTTAATTTTGCAAATGCCCTGTTCTTCAAGTTTTTTCGCAAGAATTGTAGAGTCAAAATCACAAAGAATATCTACATCCATTATTTTTTTGTTCAAAATTAAATCTCGAACAACACCGCCAACAAGATAGACATTGAATCCCAGTCTGTTGGCATTTGTCGAGATTATTTTAAGATTGTTTTGTATATCAATTGATAAATTATTTTTATAATTTTGAGTTATATCCAAAGTGTCACAAAATCCTTAAACGCTTAATTTAATATATTTTGAAGATTTTACACCATCAATTTGGTTTAACTCTTGAATTACGTCGTCTTTAACTTCACAAGGAACATTCAAAATCATAATGGATTCATTGTTTGGTGATTTTGTATCATTATTAACTTGCATGCTATTAATATTAATTCCTTTTTCTCCAATGATTTGAGCGACTTTTGCAACCATTGACGGTTTATTTTCGTGTGGAATTAAAAGCATGTTACTATTGGGCATAATACTTGTTGAGAAGTTATTAATTTTAGTAATGCGGTAAATGTCTTTTGCAAGCATAGCACCGCGAACTGTTGTTTCATTTTCACTTGTAATAATTTTAACAGTAATCACACCGCAAGAGGGCACTTTTTGGTTAGATTTTACGGTTGTGACATTAATTCCTCGTTCTTTGGCGATCAATGGAGCGTTTACATAATTTACACAACCCACGCGGTAATCAAATACACCTTTTAACACAGCTATTTCAACAGGTGTGACGTCAACTTGAGCAAGCTCACCCATAACAGTAATTTCAACACTTTGAATATTTCCGCTTGCTATTTGAGAAGCCATTTGTGAAATATTTTGAGCAAGTTCCATATAATCTTTGACAGGTTCAAGTTTTTCAGGTTTCATTTGAGGAAGGTTGACAGCACTTTTGGCTTCACCACCAAGTAAAACTTCACGGATTTGTTTTGCAACATCAACCGCGACATTAATTTGCGCTTCACTTGTTGAAGCGCCCAAATGTGGAGTCAAAACACATTTGGCAACACATTCAAACAACGGTGAAGATTTTATATCAGGTTCATTTTCAAATACGTCAATCGCAGCACCACTAACTTGTCCTTCTTTTATTGCCTCACACAAAGCAGCTTCATCAATTATGCCGCCACGAGCACAATTAATGATTTTGACACCTTTTTTCATACGATTTATTGTGTTTTTATTGATTAAAGAAATAGTTTCCTTTGTTTTTGGGGTGTGAATTGAAATGTAGTCGCATTTTCCCCAAAATTCATCAAGAGTTGAACAATAGAATGCACAAAGATTTTCAACAAGTTCTTTTGTTGTGTAAGGGTCATAAACAACAATATTCATCCCTAAAGCTTGAGCGACTTTTGCAACGTGTTGACCGATTTTACCAAACCCGATAACTCCAAGAGTTTTGCCAAAAACTTCAACACCTGTAAACTTTGAGCGTTCCCAAAGCCCCTGTTTTATAGTTTCATAAGCTTGAGGAATGTTTCTTGATAAACTTAGCATCATAGCAACCGTGTGTTCTGCGGCTGCATGGGTGTTACCATCCGGAGAATTTACAACAATAATCCCGCATTTTGTAGCTGCTTCAAGGTCAATGTTGTCAACCCCAACGCCTGCACGTCCGATGATTTTAAGGTTTTTGCCTGCTTCTATAATTTTCTTGGTAACTTTTGTTTGACTTCTAACCATCAAAGCATCGTATTCCCCTATTTTTTGAACAAGTTCATCTTCGCTCATTGTTGGCAAAAAATCGCAAATGGCAACGTCGCCAATTATATCTTTTGCACTTTCATTAATTTTATCGGTTATTAAAACTTTCATTGTCTTTTTATCCCTTCGTTATTTTGTTAATATTTCAATTGCGGCTTTGACACCCTTGCCAAGTTCAAATTTGTGCCCCAATTTATACAAAGTTGCTTCCAAGGCACTGACTGAAGCAAGAACATCACGGTCACAAACGAAACCAAGCGTTCCCATACGGAATATTTTATCTTTCAAGTCATTTTGTCCATTTGCCACAACAATATCAAAATCATTTTTTAAAGTTGAACGAATATCCGGCACACTAATTCCATCCGGCGGTAATATAGAAGTGATAGCGCAACTTGCAATATTTTCATCTTCAACAAACGGTTTTAAACCAATAGCTTTTATAGCTGCTCTTAAAGCACAACTGTGTTTTTTGTGTCTGGTTTGCATATTTTCAAGCCCGTCTTTTAAAATCATATCCAAAGCAGTATCAAGTGCTACAAAAAGATTAACAGCAGGTGTATATGGCGTAGAGTTTGCGTTTACGCTTTTTTTGTATGCATCCCAATTGAAATAAAACCCACTTCTTTTACATTGTTTATGCACTTCAAATGCTTTATCGCTTGCAGATAAAAAAGCAAGCCCCGGTGGAATCATGAATCCTTTTTGAGACCCTGAAACAAGTACATCAATCCCCCATTCATCCATTTTCAAAGGCATTGCGCATACGCTTGTAACTCCATCAACAACTGATAAAGCGCCATGGTCTTTTATTATTTGGCACAATGTTTTTAAGTCGTTTGTCACGCCTGTTGAGGTTTCATTGTGAGTTATTGTGACCAGTTTTATCTCTTTGTTTGTATCTTTATCAAGTCTTTCTTTTAAATCTTTTGGGTTTATTGCCTGACCATAAGGCATAGAAATGGTTTCAACATCGGCACCAAAAGCTTCTGCTATTTTAGCCCATCTTTGACCAAAGTTTCCAATAACAAGCGAAAGAACTTTATCTCCTTCGTTGACAAGATTTGATATAGCCGCTTCCATAGCTCCTGTACCGCTTGAAGTATAAATAAACACATCGTTTTTGGTTTCAAAAATAAGCTTTAAGTTTGAATAGACTTTTTCCAAAATTTTTGAAAATTCGGAACTTCTGTGTCCAATCGGGTGTTTTGCCATATCCAAAAGAACACTTTCAGGCACGGGCGTCGGTCCTGGGATCATTAAAAAAGTCTTATCTTGCATTTGTTTTTCTCCTTTGCGATTTTAAATCTTCGGTCTTCTTAAATTTAACATATTTAAAGGATTTAAACAAGATTTTCAATGACTTTTCTTTTAATGCTTTTTATTATTCTTGCCTGTTGAAATATGTCCTATATATACAGATGAAACACCATTTTGTACTGCAATAGGTATAAATAATTATTAAAAAATAAAATTATAATTCTCTCAAATACTATAAGTCCCAATTGTTAGACACTTTTGGCTTATTACCATACACTTAAAGAAAAAATTGTTTAGTCTAATATGTTATGAACCATAACAAAATATTTTTAGATTGTTAAAAGCAACTTATGCTATAAAGTTTTCACCGAATTTTGTTGAGCCTAGGAAAAAGTTTTCTTTTAACATTGATGAAAGACTTGTATATGTTCGACCTTTTTCCTGATTTTGCGCTTCATCAAATTTAATACTTGTTTCTTTGTAAGCATCAACTACGAAATTAGTACATTGTTTGAATACAAAGTTTGTCATATTTTATTTTTCTCCATACCTTAATCTAGTAATACCCGAAAAGTGTTTTTTGTTTTTTGTTTTTTGTTAACCAAATGAAAGATTTCCCCAAATCTTTCATTCAAATTATGAGCGGCTTATGTGGTTTGCGTTTTTAATTACTGTTTGAGATTCTTCTTTGCTTTTTGCAATATGAGCAAGTTCAATTTCATATTCGTTGTTTTCAGATTGAATTTCTGTTTCTCTTTGTTCTATTCTTGCTTGTTGTGCATTCAAATCATCAACTTGAGTTTCAAGTTCGTGCATCATTGCACGAATGTCATCAAAAGCTTGGCAAGCAGCTTCACCACAATCACAACCTTTTTCAATTTGTGCTTCACAATCATCAATTTGAGCTTCTTTTGTTGTAACATTTGATGTAATAGTGCTTATCAAATTTGTTAGGCGGATAACTTCTTGGTTATTATCACGGATAGCGCGATTCAATCTGTTTTCTCGTAATGTTAACCATTGAATATTTCCAACTGATGATGCTTGAGCTACTGATGCCATTTTTTTTGACCTTTCTTTGTTTTTTTATTTAACTCTTACATATATATAAAGGTTAAGTTATATAAAAAATTGCTCTTTTTTATATATTTTTCTTAATATTTCTTTACAATAATAACCAAAAGTCAATAAAAACAAAGTGTTTACATTGATATATATGATTTTAATATTTCTTAACAATATTCTTCTGAAATCCAATATATCCTTGTTGTAATTGGCTTTTGCATTTTTAAACAGTTTCTATATGTTTCAAATTGTAAACAAACTTTCCATTGTTCTTAAAAAAACTTATTGATGGAAGTATAATTTAATTGGGTAGAAAAGTTTATTTTTGTGAGGTGCTTTGAATTTAAGTAATAATTTAAAACTAAAGTTTTTTTTATCTTTGCTTGTTGTTTTCTTTTTGGGGGCAAACCAAGCGTTTTCCCAAATTGCAATGCCTAATTTAAGCATCGGGTTTAATGGAGTCAACACTGCTCAAGAATTCACAAACGGTGTTCAAATCCTCATTCTGTTGACTGTTCTTTCTCTTGCTCCAAGCATTTTTATTATGACAACGTGCTTTATACGGTTTGTCATTGTTTTATCCCTTGTCAGAAACGCTCTGGGCACTTCAAGTTTACCACCATCTCAAATCATTGTCGGGCTTTCTTTAATTCTTACGTTTTTTGTCATGGCTCCAACTTACAACAAAATCAATCAAGAAGCTATTCAACCATATTTAAAAAATCAAATAACTCAAGAAATTGCTCTTGAACGCTCGATGGTGCCCATAAGAGAATATATGATTAAATATACAAAAGAAAAAGAAATTGCGCTTTTTATAAAAATGGCCAAAATGGAAAAGCCAAAAAATTGGCAAACTGTTCCAACTTATATCATTCTTCCTGCTTTTATTTTAAGCGAATTAAAAGCTGCTTTTATAATCGGATTTGTTCTTTTCTTGCCGTTTTTAGTTATTGATATTGTTGTTGCAAGTGTGCTTGTTTCAATGGGTATGGTATTCTTGCCGCCAACTGTTGTTGCTATGCCTTTTAAACTTATTTTGTTTGTCATGATTGATGGCTGGTATTTAATTACAAAATCACTGCTTGAAGGAGTTATGCACTAAATATGGACAGTTCTCTATTTTTAACCGTTATTCAAGATATATTAATTTTAACACTGCAACTTTCAGCTCCAATTCTTGTTGTTGCCGTTGCTGTTGGTTTAATCATCAGCATTTTTCAATCTGTCACACAAATACAAGAACAAACTTTAACATTTGTCCCTAAAATTATTGCATGCGTTCTTGTTTTGATTTTAACTTTACCTTGGATGTTAAACATATTTATTACACGTGTAAATGACCTGTTTAGCAAAATACCTTTAATGCTACAGTAAACTTAAAGGATGTATATAACTAAAACATGAACTATGACCTTTTAAACATATTAACTCCAAATAATATCATTATTTACATTCTGATTTTTGCAAGACTGTCAGGTTTGTTTGTTGTTGCTCCGATTTTTTCAACTTACCCCATACCTATTCAAGTTAAAGTTTGGTTTATGGCAATATTATCCTATATATTTTTTCCTTATGTTTTGAATATTTCAAATGTTGAAGTTCCAACTTCTTTGCCAGTTTTAATTGTTTATACCGTCAAAGAATTCTTGGTTGGGTTCACAATTGGTTTTTTGTCTAATTTCTTATTTTATACAATGCAAATGTCAGGGCATTTAATCAGTTTGCAATCAGGATTAAGCGCCTCAAACGTTATGGATCCTTCAACAGGCGAGCAAACTCCTGTTTTGGGTGAATTTTATTTATATATGTTAAGCATTATATTTATACTTCTGAATGCTTATCACCCAATGTTACTAGCTGTTTATGAAAGTTTTATAAAGCTTCCGCTTGGTTTTGAAACTATTTTCAGCGCCAATTTAATTGACACAATATTAAAATTAAGTTCAAATATTTTTGCACTTTCCGTAAGTTTTGTTTTGCCAATTTTTTGTGTTTTGTTCGTTCTTCAAATACTTTTAGGCTTTGTGTCTAAAATAATTCCACAATTAAACATTTATATGGTTGCAATGCCGCTTCAAATTCTCATTGCGTTTTCGTTGATGTTGATGTTTTTAAGCCCGATGGTTAGCTTTTTGACAAAAACTGTGCAAAACTATTTTATATCATTATTAAAAATATTTTCGTAATAAAGGAGGTGAGATAGTTGAGCAACGAAAAAACAGAAGAAGCCACCCCGAAACGACGAGAAAAGGAACGTGAAAAAGGTAACATCCCTAAAAGTCAGGATTTGTCTTCAATTTCTGTGCTTATTTCAGGGTTTGCTTTGCTTTATGTTTTTGGAAACTCAATTGTCAGTCACTTAAAAGACTCGCTTTATTATACGTTTACAAACTTAAACCCTAACACCATTGAATATAAAGACATTTTATCCGTTTTGTATCCGCATGCAATTTTTTTGTCAAAGTGTGTCGTGCCGTTTTTGGGATTTTTAATGATAATCGTTTTATTTCTTGTTCGCGCACAAGTTGGAACTTTGTTTGCAGTCCAAAAAATAAAGCCATCAATGCAAAATTTGACAGGCAGTGCAATAATGAACAAACTCAAAAAAATGTTCAACCCATTTAGCCCTAAAAATCTTTTTGAGCTTACAAAATCCTTTTTAAAAATGATAATTGTTGGCTCTGTCGGGTATAATGTTGTATTGAGCCGCAAAGATGATTTAATGGGGCTTGTTGGGCAATCTGTTCCAACTGCGCTTGCGGTTTTGGGTGATGTTTTGTTTAACATGCTTTTGAACATGTGTGTTGTTATGCTTTTTATTGCATTTATAGACAAAAAATATCAGGATTATGAGTACAACAAATCTATAAAAATGAGCAAACAGGATATAAAAGACGAATTTAAAAATGCAGAAGGGGATCCGAAAATCAAAGCAAAAGTAAAAGCTCAACAAATGGCGATAATGAACCAAAAAATGATGGCCGCCGTTCCAAAAGCCGATGTCATTGTCACAAACCCAACACATTTTGCTGTGGCACTAAAATATGATAAATTAAACTTTCCGGCCCCGGTGGTTGTGGCCAAAGGTGTTGATTTCATGGCTTTTAAAATTCGTGAAATTGCACAAAATAATAATGTGCCAATTGTTGAAAACAAACCGCTTGCAAGATCTTTGTATAAACTTGTCGATATAAATAAAATGATTCCTCCCGAACTTTATACAGCCGTTGCAGAAGTTCTTGCATATATTTACAATAAAAACAAAAAATGAAAAATTGTTACACTTAGTATAAAATCTAAATTTGTAAATAGCCCTTGTGGGGAGGTGAAGTATTTATTATGGTTGTTATATTATTATAAAAGTGAAATTTCAAGTATGATTTTAAATTATTACGGAAAAAATTGTTTTATTATCTATTGTTGCTTAAGCTTGATTGCAGGATGTAAATAAAAAATAATAAATGTATAACAGTCATTGAAAGCAAATTGCGACAAAAAAATAAAATTATAATCATTTTTCAAGACGTTAAAATCAAAAAAACTTAAAAAAGTTTATGCTTAAAAGACAAATAAAAAATATCATTTTTGTATATATAATCCTAATAGTTTTAACAAACAATTGCGCGCATGCTGCTCATATTTATCCGGAAAAAGTATACCAAAACTATTGGTGTCAAAAAGTGTGTGGTGTTGTTGAGTATAGGTTGCCACAAGGTCAGCGTGTAGATTGTTTAACAAAAACGCATGCCATAGAATTTGATTTTGCAAATAAAGTCTATGAAGGTATTGGACAAGCTATATATTATTCAGTAGCTACGGGGTTAAAACCTGGTATTGTTTTAATTATTGAAGAAGAAAAAGATAAGAAATATCTGGAGATTTTAAAAATGGTTTCCAAGAATAAAAGTATTGACTATTGGATAATTACACCAAGCGAATTGCAAAGAAAACAAGCAAATTGCAACAAATTTAATCTTTTTAGCACACAAAATAAATTAACAAGATTATCATTTTTTAACTTATCATTATAAAAAAAACAAGACAAATTATTTTGTCCTGTTTTTTGTTATTAATTAAAAGTTTTTTTTTAACTTAGACAGTTCCTTCGTTCCAAGTGTTCAAGTATTTCTGTTGTTCATCTGTCAATGTGTCAATTTCAATTCCCATAGATTGAAGTTTTATTTTGGCAATTTCGACATCAACATGGTGAGGAAGGGTGTAAAGTTTATTTTCAAGTTTTCCTTTATTTTTGACGATAAATTCAGCCCCCAAAGCTTGATTTGCAAAACTCATATCCATAACAGAAGCTGGGTGTCCTTCTGCAGCAACCAAGTTCACAAGACGACCTTCTGCAAGCACATAAATAGATTTGCCGTTGTTTAAAACATATTCTTCCAATGATGGTCTAATTTGTTTTATTTCTTTTGTTTCCTTTTTTAACCCGTTTACATTGACTTCAACGTCAAAATGACCGGCTTGGCAAACAAAAGAACCGGATTTCATATCCAACATGTGATGAACATCAACAACGTTGATATCGCCGGTTATAGACAAGAAAATATCACCTTCTTTAGCCGCTTGAGCTATAGGCATAACACGATATCCTTCCATTGCAGCCTCAAGTGCTTTTAACGGGTCAACCTCTGTGACAATGACGTTTGCACCTAAACCACGTGCCCTTAAAGCAGCACCTTTGCCACACCAACCATAACCGCAAACAACAAATGTTTTGCCTGCAAGAAGGATATTTGTAGCTCTTAAAATGCCGTCAATGACGCTTTGACCTGTGCCATAACGATTGTCATAAAGATGTTTGGTCAAGCTGTTGTTCACACCTAAAGACGGAAACTTCAAAACACCTTCTTTTTCCATTGCTTCCAAACGAATTATACCGGTTGTTGTTTCTTCGGTTGAGCCAATGATGTTTGGAATAAGATCTGTTCTTGACTTGTGAATTGTCGCAACAAGATCACATCCATCATCGATAACAATATTTGGCTTGTGGTCTAAAGCTGTTTTAACGTGTTGAGAATAAACTTCTTTTGACTCTCCTGCATAGCCAAAAACAGGAATACCATAATGTTTAACGAGTCCTGCAGCTACGTCATCTTGGGTAGAAAGTGGGTTTGAAGCGACAAGTATTCCATCTGCTCCACCTGCTTTCATTGCTATACATAAACAAGCTGTTTCTTTTGTGACATGCACACAACTTGTTAATTTTAACCCTGCAAATGGTTTTTCTTTTTCAAAACGTTCCATAATGCTTCTTAAAACAGGCATGTCCTTAAAAGCCCATTCTATTTGTCTTTTTCCTTGGTCTGCAAGGTTTATATCCGCTATATCATATTTCATTTGAGTCATTTCCATTTTATATTCTCCTTTAATTTTTCTTTCAACTTTTATTATAATATTTTATCACATAAAGATTTTAAAATACTCTAATTATTTTTCTTTTCGCGTTCTTTTTGTTTTGCAAGCCGTATTGCATTGTCTATTGAAATTTTTGCAAGAGGTTTTCGAGTGCGACGGTCAAAAAATACAAGCCAGTGGTTGTTTTTCGGATTGTCAACGGAAAAAGACAGACGACCTGAAACTCTGTCTTGCGGTTTTATTGTTTTCATAAGAAGAGTGTTATCTGCAAAAACAGAAGGATAAAACACCCGATTTAATTCACTTATCAAGGCAAGGTCAAAGCTTGAAAACGATTTGTCTGTATTATTTAAAATTATTAAAGACAAATTATAAGTGTTCATTTCGCCAAACGGGTCTTTTTCAAGCTTAACATTTGTTATTTTTACATCAAGCCCTTCATACTTCAACTCATTGACCATCAATGCTTCATCGGAAATGACAGGCAAATCAATCGGAGTGAGCATTTTGACTTTGATTTCATCTCCCGGAGAAATCAAAACATCTTTGCCTTTACGGAATAGACTTATTCCAAGCCCGATTGCTCCGCCAATTGCTGCACCGCCTGCAAGTGTATAACCTTGAGATGCGATAGCTGCTTCTATGCCAAGAAGGTTTAAAGCTGCAAATCCACCAACAACACCACCAGCCAGTGTGTAGCCTGTGTCAACCAAAACTGTTTTTGCAACACCTTTGACAGGGTGCATTTTGGTTGACATTTTGCCTTCGATAGGGATTTGTCTGCCATCAGGTGTAACTAGATAATCAAAATTTATCTCAATCCATCCGTCACGCCCCAAGCGTTTCGACTCTTCCATTTCTTTGACTGTTCCATGTGCAACCGTTCCTGTTGGCAAAACAACACCTGTTTTTCCTTCAACATCTTGCGTTATTTGGGCAAAAAACTCATCACCCTCTTGCGTGAAACCTGATGATAACACTTCTGACACCGTCATTTTTATAACATCTTTTGTTTTTATCTTGTGCGTTTCACCTGTAAAAATATTTTTTACCTGATTGTCATTAAATTCATAAAACTGGGCATGACCTTCTAATTTTTTTTCATTTTCACTTGCAAAACAAAAAGAATTTGAACATGATAAAAAGTTAATTACAAACATTTGGAGTAGAAAAAAACTTATTATTTTTTTTATTCTTTTCATATAAAACAAATTCCCCGAAGTTTAAATAATAAAAATATTATCGTTTATTTTGTGCTTGAAGTCAAAACTTTATTTTCGTTTTGTTTTTCGACAAGTATTCGTTTGTTTTTATAACAATACATGAAATAAAAACAAACGCCCAACAAAAGCCAAATTGGAAATAATACTGAAGAAATTTCCAAAAACTTCATTGAATAAAACATCAAGCCACCGCTTAAAATTATACCCAAAATTGGAAATAAAGGTGAAAATGGAACTTTGAAAGGACGATGACGATCAGGTTCTGTTTTTCTTAAAATCAAAACAGCCACACAGACAATGATAAAAGAAGTGAAAGTTCCAAAATTGCACAACTCAGCTGACACCTTTAAATCCATAAACAAAGAACCTATTATAACAAGCGTTCCGCATAAATAAGTTATAACGTGAGGAGTATGAAATTTTGGATGAATTTTTTTTAAAAAAGGCGGCAAAAAACCATCACGGCTCATAGAATATATAATACGTGTTGTTCCGAGTTGATACACCATAATAACAGAACTCAAGCCTGTCAAAGCACCAATTGAGATTAAACCTGCAACCCAGTTTTGATTTATATAGTTCATGGCTTTTGCAATCGGAGCATGAATATCAATCATGCTTTGAGGCATTATCCCTGTCAAAACAAGTGCCACAAGAACATAAATTGACGTGCAAATTAATAACGTACCCAAAATACCGATTGGTAAATTCTTTTGCGGATTTTTCGTTTCCTCGGCAGCCGTTGAAATGGCATCAAAACCGACATAAGCAAAAAAGATTATGAATGCCCCCATCGTTACTGCTTTAAAACCGTTAGGGCAAAACGGCACCCAGTTTTCAGGTTTTACATAGAACATGCCAACTCCAATAAACAGAAAAATGACGGCAAGTTTGACAAAAACCATAAAACCAGCAACCTTTGTCGATTCTTTTATCCCTCGAACAAGTATAAGAGTCACTGCCAAAAGCAATAATATCGCAGGCAAATTTATTGAAAATGGAATTATATTAAAAATTTTTGGGATGACTAAATCAGGATTCAAGTTTGATTTATGGCAAACTTCAATTGCACTTCTATAGTCATTAATAAGCCATATTGGCGGATTAAGAAGCCAGTTAGGGAGAAATGGAAACCCTTTTAAAAACTGCAAAAAATAATCAGTCCAAGCACAAGCAATTGTTATGTTACCAACTGCATATTCCAACATTAATATCCAACCGACAATCCAAGCTGCAAATTCACCCATTGTTGCATAAGTGTATGTATAAGCACTTCCTGAAACCGGCATCATTGAGGCAAATTCACAATAACAAAAAGCAGTGAAAACACAAGCAACGGCTGCTAAA
>UMLR01084415.1_pt1 | contig 15719 bp, 11 predicted proteins | sample 1966741 | NCBI WGS metagenome assembly UMLR01 (sample SAMEA4836207, study PRJEB28245) | human gut metagenome | biome: gut microbiome; material: fecal sample | place: Denmark | collected 2008 | reverse complement strand
CACTCCTTTCTTTTATTTAGTGTCCTAAAAAAATGGATGTTAGCCTAATATGTTTTTGAACTTGGACAGAAAGAGGTTTGGAGTTTGAACCCCAAACATCCACCATTTTGAAAATTTGCATTAAAAGTATTTATTTAACGGTGCATTTTATCATTATAACTTCGTTTAATATTTCCACGTTAATTACGGCATAAGATTTATAAAAATGTTTGAATTTTGTAATATTTAAGTTTTAATAAATCAACGGCTTTTTTTAAATAAAAATTAAATATTTGCTATTTTTTTTATTTTATGTATAATTAAAGTTGTAGAAACATGATAATAAAAAACATGGAAGAAAGTTTGGAACAAGCTTAGGCAAATAAAAAGCTTCTTTAAGTTCCACAAAACAATATTTAGTAAACAATAAAAATAAAATATGACAGTTTGTAACTTTAATTATAAATATGTAAAAGAAAATTCAACACCCGGAAGCTTTCGCCGAGGCTATGAAGCGTATAAATCAAATAATCCCAATTACATATATGATGTAGTTCAGCAAAATAACGTATACAAAGCCAAAATAAAAGGGAATTTTAAGGAGTACTACGAAACAAGTTTAAGCTTTAAAAAAGACAAAGTAATTCCAAATTGTTCTTGTCCACTTAAAGAGCCCTGGTGTAAACATGCAATTGCTCTTGCATTGAAAGCCATAGATGAAAAAGCTTATGACAATTATGCAATACAACAATACAAATATGAACCTGACTATAGCGATGAATTGACAAAACCAATTGAAGATCCAATAGGTGATTACATTTTCCATTTCAATCCTCAAAGACGTCAAAGTTTTTTCTCAATACTTGTTATCTCTCGCAATACAGGTAAGGTTATTCGGGATTTAGAAAGCGTTTTAAAAGAAATAGTCAAATGTCAAAAAGAAAACCCCAACTTTAAGTTAAATAATCAGCAAACAATTGAAGTTATGATATTTCAAAACTTGCTTAAATTTTCAAGACTTGACAAGCGTGCTGGCTGGTATGACATACAAATAAACAAATTTGAACCTTTTTTTCAACTTATGTCAAAGGCTGAAGAAGTTCTTGATGGCAAAACAAAGGATGTTTTAAAATTTAAATCTGAAGTTTGGAATTTGTTACTTGACGTAAATTTTTCAATGGTTGGAAATGTTTTACTTTCGCTTAATTGGCAAAGAACTGACAAAGATGACATTTTGCCGTTTGAAGAGGTTCGCTATTTCTCTCGTCAATTAAAATGGGGAAGATATAAAAATATTATATTCCCTATAAACATTACAATCAATTCTATCCCTCAAAAGCTTATAAAATCAAGTTTTACAGATATAAAAGATGATGAAGGGGCACAATTTTTATATGAAGAATTGCCAAAAATAAAAGAAATCATGCCTGTTAATTTGTCTGATATGATAAAAAAACTTACACTGGAAGACAAAATTCCAAAGAATATTGTGACTCTTGGGCTTGACTATGATGGTTCGTTAAAAGCATCACTTGAATTTGACTACGATGGTGTTGTCGTTCCATATTCAAAACACACAAACCAAACACCTTATGTCACAATTAAAAAGCCGCAAGAAGATTTGCTTTATTGGGTTAAGCGTAACATTAAACACGAGGAAGAAGCATACAGAATGTTGCTTGCTTGCAAATTTGCTCCTATGCAGACTAACAACTTGGGGATGGATAAGGAAAGCGCCATTGACTTTTACAATTATTATATGGGACACGCGCCTGAAGGCTGGGTTTTTGTCGAAAAAGATGATATGCAGTTTTTTAATATAGCCAAACAGAAACTTGAAATTGTTGCAAATATTGATTTTTCAACAGATACACCGGACAGCTTTGAAGTTGAACTTTCAGGACGTGTTGGAAACGAAACCATGTCGCTTGATGAAGTCCACGATTTGATGAGTGAAAACAATAAATACGTTCGCTTTAAAAATCTTGGTTTTGTTGAAGTGCCATCTTCAAACTTGTGGGCACTTTTAAGAACATTCAACACTTTTGATGTCTATAAAAACGACAAGGATAAATATATTGTCAAAACATATCGTGCAGGCATTTTATCTGAAATGAAGAATCTTGAAATTGTGCTTGAAATGAGCGAAAAGTTTGAAAAATTCTGGAAACAAATTTCAACTTTTTCTGTTTCTGCAAATGTTCGAGTTCCAAAAAAATTAAACGCCAGTTTACGCGATTATCAAAAGAAAGGTTTCAGTTGGCTTTGGTTTTTGTATGAATATGGTTTAAACGGAATACTGGCAGATGATATGGGACTTGGCAAAACCGTTCAAGCTTTGACTTTACTTCAAAAAGCAAAAGACAAACACAAAAAACAGCCAAATCTTGTTGTTTGTCCTACATCTGTTGTTTTTAACTGGGAAAATGAAATTGAGAAGTTTACACCGGATTTATCAGTGTTGAAACTTTCCGGCACAGACAGAAAAAGTAATTTTGAAAAAATTAATGACTATGACATTGTTATAACAAGTTATGCTTTACTTCGTCGCGATATAGATGATTTAAAAGATTACAAATTTCGTTATGTGATACTTGATGAGTCGCAAAATATAAAAAATTCCGAGTCTATGACTTCAAAATCAGTCAAAATGCTAAATTGCACACACAAATTGGCTTTGTCAGGCACACCAATTGAAAATAAGCTTGAAGAACTTTGGAGTGTGTTTGACTTCCTTATGCCAGGGTTTTTGTTCGATAAGTCGGAATTTAACCACAGATATGTAAATCCAATTGTTGAAAAAGAAGATAAGATTGTTGAAAAACGTTTAAAATCACAAATATTCCCTTTTATCCTTCGACGAATGAAGCGAGATGTTGCAGAGGATTTGCCAGATAAAGTTGAAAACGTTGCTTATTGTGAACTTACACCAGAGCAAAAAGATTTCTATTTGGAAGTTATGGACTCAACAAAAGAAGAGTTATTTAAATCCATTGAGCAAAATGGGCTTGAAAAAAGCCGTATGTCAATATTTTCTGCATTGTTGCGCTTAAGACAAATATGCTGTCACCCTTGGCTTTATGACAAAGAAAACAAAAAGGGTATAAATGAGTCTGGCAAATTTGAACAGTTAAAAGAAATGTTATACGAAATAATTCAAGAAAAACATCGTGTGCTTTTATTCAGCCAATTTGTAAATATGCTTGACATTATTAAAGAATGGTTAATTGCGAAAAATATCAAGTTTGAATATTTAACAGGTGGTACAAAAGACCGTCAAGGTGCAGTTGAACGTTTCAACAACAACGAAGATATTCTTATTTTCCTTGTTTCATTAAAAGCAGGTGGAACAGGCTTAAACTTGACAGGCGCAGATTATGTTATTCATTACGACCCTTGGTGGAACCCTGCCGTTGAAGATCAAGCCACTGACCGTGCTTATAGGATTGGACAAACTAAAAAGGTTTTTGTTTATCGACTCATTACAAAAGGTACAGTAGAAGAAAAAATTCAAAAGCTTAAACAAACAAAACGTAATCTTGTCGATTCTGTTATTTCTATTGATAGAAATATAGGCAAGTCTCTTACATACCAAGATTTGCAAGATATTTTCTCACTTGATTAACATAAGGTTTGAAAGTTTTAATTACTTAATAGTTGTTTTTTCTTATTATAAATTCTTAATACGTTCTTCAGGTTCAGTGATTGAAGTAATACGCAAGCCAAAATTATCTTCAATAACAACAACCTCACCATGAGCCACAAGTTTCCCATTGGCATACAATTCAACAGGCTCACCAGCGACTTTGTCAAGCTCAATGATTGACCCACGCGTGAGTTCAAGAACTTTTTTTATAGGCAATTCGCAACGACCCAACTCAACAGCTAGTTGTAATTTTATATCAAGAAGAAGATCTAGATTTTTATTAGGCTCACCGTATGTTTGTTCATTGCTGTCAAATGACGAAAACTTCACAGGTTGAATGGTGACAGGTTCTTCATCGTCCAAATTTATTTCATCATCATTAATTTCTTCTTGTTCGTTTACCTTAAGTTCTTTTTCGGACAAATCAGCGTTCAAATCTTCTTCAGATGTACCATTTAGGTTGTTATCATCAATATTTTCTATTTCATTTTCGTCAAACATAAACATTTGCCTCTCAATACTTGTTTTACCATAATTTTTTTATAAATAAGCTTTTAAAATGTCAATAACTTCATTGTATCGTTCATCTATTTTAACACAAATTTTATCTTTCAAAGTTCCCGGGCAGGCAAAGAATTTTTTTTCACCATTGATTTTAACTATTAAATCATCTGTCACTTTGTTGTCAAGCCGAATCACATCTCCAACTTTTAAATCCAAAAAATCTTGCGCTGTAATGTCAGTAGTGCCAAACAAAACAGAAATGTCAATATTTGAAGTGTTAAGTTTTTCAATCATTTTTTGGCGTTCTTCTGTTGTTGCAACAATTCCTTTTGTATGGAAAATTCTTTGTGTTGAAAGATGCCCTAAAATATTTTCTAAAACAGGATATGGGTAACACAGACTCATAAGTCCAAAATATTTTGAAGCTATTTGTATTTCAAACGTGATTAAAGCAACGATTTCTCCGGGCGATGCAACCTGCACATTTTGATAATTAGTAGCCAAAGCATCAACCGTTCCCTTAACCGGCACAACATGTGCCCAAGAAGTTTCAAGCGTGTTGACTGTTCGTTTGATAAACTGTTTTGCAAGTGATTCTTCAATGTCTGTCATTTCATGACTCATATCTTCACAAATGCCAACCCCACCAAGCATTCTGTCAACTATACTTGACAATATTTCAAAATTTATACCCAACAAAACTTGGTTTGGAAGTGGAGTCAACTCTAGCAATCCAATGGCAATGGATTCAGGCATTGAATGCGTAAACTCGTCATATGTCAACTGGTCAACCGATACAACATCAATTTCAATTGGTAAACTCAAATATGCAGTCAAATTCATTTCTAGTTGGCGTGCAAATTCTCTGTGTATATCTTGCAACCCACGTAAATGTTCTTTGGAAAATTTGTCAGGGCGACGAAAATTATATAACTTGTAGCCTTTTTTATACTCCTCGCTTATATCAATATCATTATCAGAACTCTTGTACAAGAATTCTTCTTTTTTTCCGTTATTATAATTATTTTTTGTTTTATTTTTGTTCATTATTTTAGCTTAATTATTGTATTATAAATTGGCAAAAACTAACACGTATAACTTCGCGTTCTCCACCCATAATTGCATCCACACTTTGAGCAATTTGTTCTTTCGCAACTTCTTTGCCGGCAGTTGAAGAAAGTTCATCAGTTGTTTTATTTGACAAAGTTATTATTATGGCATCACGTATAGCAGCCTTATATTGGTCAAGGCTCTTTTCAATGGCGGAATTAGAATCACCGGAAACATCGCCTCCACCGTGAGAACCATGTCCACCTTCTTTCTTAGATTCTTTTTCACTTGCGGCTTCTTCTTCTGTTTTTGTCAACTCTATTGAAACCTCAGCTTTCAAATAATGCCTTTGAGAAGTATCTGCCAAGTTTACGGTAAATTCACCCAAATTATACACAAAACCTTTCTCTACAGCATCTTCATCCTCTTGAACAACCTCTTCTTGTGTTGGTGCCAGTTTTGATGTCAAAAGATTGTTTTGTATATAATAATTCGCAAATATAAATACTAAACATACAGTAATTGTAGTAATTACATTTATTAACACTATTTGCATGTTACTTGATTGTTTTGGATTTTCAACAGGTTTATCTATTTTGGGTTTTATATCTCGCGGTTGGTTGGGTTTTGTCATTATTCTTTGACCTCTTTTTTTATTTTATTATCTAATATAATTATATCAACTCTTCTGTTTTTTTCACGACCTTTATTTGTTGTATTGTCATATATTGGTGCATATTCTCCATAACCAACTGCTGATAGTCGTTTCGGAGAAAGTTTATAATTTTCCGTCAAATATTTTATTAAATTTATAGCTCTTGCACTTGATAACTCCCAGTTTGTTGCATACACAGAGTTTTTTATGGGAATTGAATCAGTATGTCCCTCAATTATAACTGGATTATCTATTGTAGTCAAAAAATTTGCTATATCTGAAACAGTGTTAAGTGAACTATTTTTTATTTCAGCACTTGCACTATCAAAAAGCAAGGTATCTTTCAAGCGTAAAGTTATTCCTTTTTCATTTTCAATAACCTCTATTTTAGAATCCTTTCCTAAATTGTTTTTAACAAGTTCAAATAAAGAATCATTTTTTTCTGCTTCATTTATAACATTTATTTCATTTTCGTTTTTTGGCAGTGTATTTTTGCTTAAAAATTTTTCTTGTTTAAATTCTTTTTTTATAGACTCTTTAAAATCTTTTATTTTAATATTATCATTATTGCTTAATGCAAACAGAAATACAAACAATGCAAGCAAGACCGTTGTAAAATCTGCATAAGAAACTACCCATCTGTTTATATAATCTTTTGAATTTTCAAAATATTTTTTTATATTGTTTTTTTTCATCATATTACAATTAGTTAAATTTTAAAATTTTGTCTTGCTATAATTATTTTAACATCTTTGGCTTTTATTGTCACAAAAACCTTATAGACTTTTTTCATAAAAGATATATAACATAGTATTAGACTTAGTTTACACGGGCAATATAAAAAAATAGTATTATATGCAATATTTTTTATATGAAACTAAAATATTATATTTTAACAATTTTTATACTTTTTTTGTCAACTATTTGCAATGCGCAGTCATATAAGGTATTTAATCCAAACAATTATACACAAAACAATGGCATAACGAGTGCAAAAGAAATAATCCTGTTTATAGTCGATTTTTCAAACAGTATGAATGAGACAATACAAGGAACAACAAAAATTGAACTTGCTTTAAAGAGTATTTCAAACATATTGTCACGTCTTCCAAACGACATTCATATGGGGCTTCGTGTTTACGGACACAAAAACAGTTTTAATCCAATTACAAGTTGTACGGCTTCAGAATTGTTAGTCAGCCCAAATACAAACACCAGTCAAAACATTATATCAAACTTATATTCCACAAAAGCGACCGGTTGGACACCAATCACTTATTCTTTAAAACAGGCTGTAAACAGTGATTTTATAAATTATACTAAAAGCAAAAAAAGGATTATTCTTTTAACAGACGGTGGGGAAAACTGTGACGAAAACCCTTGTGAATATGCAATGAAACTAATTCAAACCCGTGACGATGTTTTTATTGACGTGATAGCGTTTGATTTAAATGATAAAAAAGCCAACGACGAACTTCGCTGCACGGCTTTAGTTACAAAAGGAAAATTTTACAAAGCTAATACACATGCTCAACTTTTAAACAGTCTTGAAAAATCATTTAGAGTAAAAAAAGAAGTTTCAGCAACAATTGTTCCTAAGTAAAAAGATAATCCAAACAATCTTTATAAGTTGGCATTTCAATAATATCATCAGCCAATCCCAAATCTTTTGCACTTGCTTTTATGCAAGTTGTGTTTTCTCTTATAGCAACAACATTTACATTGTTGTTTAAAGCATTTAAAACAAGTTTTGAACCCAAAGAATCATAAGGCAAAATTAAAGCCTTCACGTCTTTTACATTTATTGAATTTTCATCCTTAGTTAAAACAGGTTTATAAGCATATTGGAGTCCAAAAAACAAACAAGGAAGATAGGTTAAAGTAACATATTCTGCAGCTGATTTTGGGTTTATTAAGCGTTTTTCGATTTCAATGTTTGAAAAAGCAGGTGCATGGACTGTCATAATTCCAAGTTTCTTTGACAAATAATGAGATATAATAGCCTCGACGCCACCTACAATATCAACACCTTCGCCTTGAATATAGTCACTGTCATCATCCAATTCATCATCATTAAAACTGCAAACAACACAAATTTCTGTTGCACCAAGATCTCTTAGCTTCAACCCAGCTCTCGTTAATGTTTTAGGATTTGCAACATCCCCAAAAGAGCCCCCTGTTTTGTCTTTATAAAATTTAATTCCAACTTCTTCATCAGTAATCATATAAGGTAGGATATTATAGTTATAAACCGTTTTTATTGCATTTATTGTGTTTATATGTATATTTAAAATATCTTTGTTTATTGCTTTATCAAAAATAACCCCAATTTGATGATTATTTGTTTTTTTTAGATTTAAATTATTTGCAAAAAATTCATCTAAAAAATAACCTTCACAATATATCATATTGTTTGTAATTCCCGAAAACAAAGCGGCATTAACAACATTTGGGTTGACAATAACATTAAAATGTTCTGCAAATTTTCTTGCATAACTTGATGCATCACCTGCAAAACCGCCTATTTTTGCACCAACACCTGTTGGAACTATAAAACTTATTATGTCTTTTTCTTTAATTTTACACATATTTTTTTAAAATTATAAATATATATGACAGCCCTTTAGACAATCTTTTCAAAGTTGTATGAGGCTAAGTTTTAATTCGGTATTTGTTATAACAACAGAAAGGAAGTAATGTTGAAAATATTGATTTGTATTAGCACAAAAGCGCTAATAGTAACTTTACTAATCATACTAATACTTAAAATTTAACCACTAGTTTTTTTTAAAACGTATACCAAACCGCTCACCATAATTTTATTATATCAATTTTTTTATTTTTTTCAACATGTCTTTTCTTTACATTTGTATATATTTTCAGTATAATCATAATAAATAGGGCAAACCCTAGGACAAACTTTCCTCAATTGCGCGAAACGAATAAGTTTAAAGTTTAAACGTTGCAATGGAAGGAGGTGATGTCGGAAATGTTAATAGCTATTAGCGAAAAAGCGCTATTTTTAATCTTACTGATTATAATAGCACTTTTAAAAAAACACTAGGGTTTTTAAAGAGCGGGTACCAAACCGCTCACCCTATTTTTATTATATCATTTTTTTATTTTTTTTTCAATATATCTTTTCTTTACATTTATATACATTTTCAGTATAATCATAATAAATAGGGCAAACCCTAGGACAAACTTTCCTCAATTGCGCGAAACGAATAAGTTTAAAGTTTAAACGTTGCAATGGAAGGAGGTGATGTCGGAAATGGTTATCGTAATTAGCATAAAAGCGCTAATATTAATTTTATTAATTATACTAGCGCTACGATAAATCTATTAGGGTTTTTAAAGAGCGGGTACCAAACCGCTCACCCTATTTTTATTATATCATTTTTTTATTTTTTTTCAACATGTGTCCTAGTTCACCACATATTAGACTAAATATGTTTTGTAATTATAATTATGTAGGTTAATTTAAAAATATTAACACCTAGTTTCGCTATAATAAAAGTGGAAAAATAAAAAATTTAATATATAATAAAGAAATGAAAGGAAAAAAGGCAAAAGTCTAGAATAAAAAAATGAAAGTAAAAGTAAAAGTACCAGCAACAACAGCCAATTTTGGTCCGGGGTTTGACTGTCTTGGGATGGCGTTGCCCTTATATAATGAAATAACAGTTGAAGAAACAGTAATGCCCGGCTCGGGTGTAAGTATTCAAATATTAAATAAAAATAATGATGACGGTGTATTATTTATACCGACTGATGAAAACAATATAGTATATAAATCTATTGAACTTTTATATAACTCAATTGGTATGTCACCAAGCGAGTTAAAAATAACAATAGATACAAATATCCCCCTTACAAGGGGATTGGGGAGCAGTGCATCGGTAATTATCGGTGGAATTATGGCTGCAAACAAACTTCTTGGAGAGCCTGCAGATGAAGCGGCTATTTTAACTATTGCACGAGAAGTTGAGGGACATTTGGATAATATTGTTCCTGCATTTGCCGGAGGTTTTTGTTTAAGTGCTGATGAAGATGATGGAAACATTGTTTACCAAAAATTAAACTGGCCAAAAGAATGGAAAATAAACATTTGTGTTCCTGATTTTGAACTTGCGACAAATATTTCACGTTCAGTGTTGCCTGAAAGCTACAAATTGAAAGATGTGACATATAATTTAAGTCATTTGGGCTTGCTTTTGAAAGCATGTGAAAAAGAAGATTGTGAACTTTTGAAAAAAGCCTTAAAAGATAAATTGCACGAACCTTATCGTGAAAAGCTTGTTGTCGGACTTGATAAAATTCGTGACAAATTTAAAAATAATAATGATGTTTATGGAACTGTTTTGTCAGGTGCAGGGCCTTCTGTTGCTGTTATTTCAAATAATGATATGGTGGGTGAAGTGCATGAAAATGTCAAACAAATTTGGAGTGATTTAAATATAAAATCACATGTTTTTACATTTGATATTGAAAATAATGGTGCAACATTTGTTGAATAACAAATATAAAAAAATAAAAGAAAAATACAAAATTTATCAAGACACATTCTTTTCTCTAATAAAAGATAAGTTGTATAGGCTTGATGCAGCACTTTTAGATGAAATATGCATGTTTTTAAAAGGGTCAAAAAATATAAGAAGTATTGTTTTGATTATCTTAGCATTGGCGAATGGAACAAACATTGATAATAAAATTTTAAAACTGTGTCTTATAACAGAATTAATACATAATGCTTCTTTATTGCATGACGATGTGGTGGATGATTGTGATCTAAGACGAGGGTTTGCGACTTTTAATAAAAAATATGACAACAAATTTGCTTGCCTTCTTGGCGATTATATGCTGACGTTGGCTGTGGAAGAGATGTTGAATTTGAATTGTGCGCGCATTGAAAAAAAATTTAATAATACTATAAATCAAATGTGCCTTTCTGAAATTGAACAATATAAAAACAGATATAAAATAATAAGTTTGGAAAAATATATTCAAAAATGTATAAAAAAAACATCACTTTTATATGAAGCTAGTGTTTATGCTTATTGTAGTCTATATAAAAAAGATTATTCCATAGCTATAAAGCTTTTAAGATTTGCAAGATATTTTGGAATTGCGTTTCAAATAAAAGATGATTTAAATAATTTGGTAGGAGAAAATAAAGAAAAACCGGAGTTGAATGATATAAAAAGTGGTATATATAATTCAAATGTTATTTTTGCAAATTATGATTATCCTGATTTGATAAATAAAACAGAAAATGAATATATAAATATAATTAAAAACGAAAAGTATACTAAAAAAAGTGTAGAATTGATTCAAAAATATATTAAAAAAGCAAAAAAAGAATTGGAAATTTTAGATAATAAAAGTTATAAGGAAGATTTATTTACAATAATTGATATGTTTATGTTATAGTTATAATGGTTTGAAATGCCGAATAATATAAAAATAAGGAAAAGAAAATATGAATAATAAAATAAAAGAGTTGGAAAATGAGTTATATATGCAGGTTGAAAATTCAACACCTGAGTATATAAAAAAAAGAAAATTGATTGATATAGATAATAAAGAAGAGTTTGTTTTTAAATTTAAAAGGGAATATTTGTATCCTTATGACGAGGTTAAAAATCCTTTGGGTTTAAATTTAAATGAGTGGTTAATAAATTACGAAAAAGAAGCAAAAGTTTCAACCGCAGGAATAAGAGGACCTCAAAATATTTTATATCCTGAAGATACGCGCTTTCCTATAAATATGATAGGGATTATGTTGGCAACAATTGCAAAGGCTTTGGTTGCAAAGGAAAAATATACTGATAAGGATATTTATAAAATAGTAGGTCGTGAAGTTCGTTATAACAGTTCAAAAATGCAAGAGCTTATAGCTAGAATCCAAGCAGCACAAGGGATAAGAACACTTATTGCAAAAGATAGAAAAACAATACCGATTTGGTTGGCTTCTTTCTTGGCGTTCAAGCTTGACTTGTTGGGTGGAGAATATATAACATCAAGCCACGGTATAAGTGTGAAAAACGCTACAAAAGATTTGAATTCACAAGGAAGCCAGTATTTGCCAGAGGAGTCGTTGGAGTTTGTAAATAAGATAAAACAGATTTTTGAATATGCTGATAAAAATGGAAGTTATAATATTAAAATTTCGGCAAATGACAGTGAGTATATTGACGAAAGCATAATGGAAAAACTTAATGACGGTATTGATTTATATTATGAATATTTAAAATCAGGTGTTGCAAATGATGAAAATATTGAGCTTATAAAAAATGCAAAATTGAAAACAGTGATTGAAAATGTTGGTGGAAGTGCTTATCGCACTTTGTCAAAATTGTTGGCAAAACTTGGGATTGATGGAAGTTTTGACTGGTTTAATATAGAAGAAGATCCATTTTTTCACGGCATTGGCAAATATGATCATGACCCAAAAGGCAACAAAGCTTTTTATGATTATTCGGTTGATGCTACTGTGTTATCAAAGAAACCAAATGGTGAGCAATATTTTCCGGTTATTGAAACATTAAATTATAAAGAAAAATTGAAGGATTATCCGATTGGAACTGCAGTTTTGATTACAGATCCTGACCATGATAGATTGACTGTTTGTCAAATCGAAGATGAAAAAAATGTTGAAAAAATAAAAGAAGCAGGAATAGATTATGTAAATCTTGACAATGGAAGAGTTTTGACTGTTTTGACAGCAAATCAATCGTTTTTACTTATAATGGATTTTTGGTACAGCCAGTTGAAAAAATCAGGAAAACTTGAAGAACACCCTCGATTTATAATAAAAACAACAGCTTCTGCGATGAGTTGGGATGAGTGGGCACATAGAAATAAAATAAAAGTTGTAAATGTGCCGGTTGGATTTAAAGAAATAGCAAATGTTATGAAAAAGGTTGAAAAGCAAATAGGCGAAAACCCTCAAAAACCTGTTGTTGTGACTGATGTCTTTGGAAAAGAGATAAATCTTGGGGTTAATCCGCGTTTGATATTTGGAGGTGAAGAGTCAGGTGGCATGATTATTGGGTCAAATGATTTAATAACCTCAAAAGCAGGACGAATAGCAATAGCAATGAGAGAAAAATCTGCAACAGAGGCTATCATTGTTGCAAGTGCTCTTGTGTCAAAACTTAACAGTAAAAATTTAACTTTGTCACAAGCTTTGATTCATTTGTTTGAAACAAACAAAATTATAGCAAAATATGACGTTCGTGAGGATATTTCGTATTATAATGAATCTGAGCCTGATATAAACAAATTGAAAGAAGCGAAAAAAGCAGGTGAGTTAAAGCGAACTTCAAACGATTTGTTTTATTTGACTTTAGCATTGGCAAAAATTGATAAAAAAATAACAATAAATGATGTAATAACAATCTTTAACTCGCTTGGTTCAAAGCTTGATTTTTCAAACTTGAAGGATATAAAATTTGTAGGTGATGGAACATATTTGGAATTTACCGACAAGTTTATAGAGATACGTCCATCAGGAACAGATGCAAAAACAAAAGCCTATGGTTCAGGTGATGACAAAGATAATATTATTAAATATGCAAGGTTTTTAGGTAATTATTCAGGCGAGCTAAACAATGTTTATAAAAGAATAATAAATGAAAAAGATTATAACGACGCAAAAGAAAGTTCTTTAAAACGTTATTTGGAATTTGCAAATAAAGATAGCGGTGACACATTGTTTGAAATACCTGATTATACAAAAACTTTAAATTTAAAATAAGGAGGTTGTTATTATCATTCTTAAGTATTTGTCACATAGTGGATTTTATATAAATATAAATAATAAATATGGTTTGCTTATTGATCCTTTTATAAAAAATAATCCCCTTGCAAATTTTGATTATAAAAAACATTTAATAACGCATATTTTTGTAACCCACGCCCATGGCGACCATTTGGGTTGTGCTATTGAAATATCAAAAAGTACAAAAGCACCAATATTTTGTATTTTTGAACTTGCAAATTATTGTTTAAAAATGGGGGCAAATGCAGTTGGTGTTAATTTGGGTGGTGAAATAAAATTTGAATTTGGTTCAGCGTTGTTTTTAAACGCTCAACATTCATCATCTTGTTCTGATGGGACTTATGGTGGGTGTGCAAGTTCAATACTTTTTAATATTAATGGGAATAAAATATTGCATTTGGGTGATACAAGTTTGCATTCGGATTTAAAATTGTATGGTGATGTTTATAATCCTGAAACAGTTTTGTGTCCTATTGGTGGTTTTTATACCATGGGTATTGATGATGCGGTTATTGCTTCTAAAATGTTAAATGCTAAAAATATAATTCCAATACATTATAATACATTTAACCCTATAAGAGCTAATGCTTTTGAGTTTAAAGAAAAAATTGAAAATATAAACCATCAAAAGTGTATTATTATGGATGTTAATCAGGAAATCGATATTGAAAAATGATATAATGAAAATAGGGTGACCGGTTTGGTACCAGCTCTTTAAAAACCCTAATGTTTAGTTTTAAGCGCTAGTATAATTAGTAAAATTAATATTAGCGCTTTTTCGCTAATAGCGATTAACCATTACTTTTTCACCTCCTTTTCTTGACTATTTTTAACTATAATCTGTTGTTCAAGCGGAGGTTAAAGCTCGAGAAAGCTTACCCAACTTTGATACAAAAATATCAAAGCTTATTTTATTATACTGAAAATATGTACTTTTGTAAGAATGACAAGAGTTTTTTAGCTTTTATATATTAGCTTTTTATTTACTCTCTTCTACCTTCATCCTTCAATTGCACAGGCATTATTAAACATATATAATCGTCATCATTTACAGGGGTAAACATTGTTGCAGATAAACTTCCATTCAATCCAATTTGTATTTTTTCACTGTCCATATTCTTAATCGACTCAACTATATACTTATAATTGAATGCAATTTCCAAATCCCCATCTTGATATTCTACATCTATCTCATCATTTGATTTACCCTCTTCTGGTGTTTGAGCAAGCATTTTTATTTTATCATGTGTAAAGCAAAACTCAATAATGCTTGTTCGGTCGCTGACCATTGTTGAAACCCTGTCTAGAGCATTTAAAAATTCATCCCTATCAACTATCACATTCTTTGGAAAACTCTTCGGGATGAGCTGGCTATAGGGCGGAAAATCACCATCAAGCAATTGACTCTCAAGTATAAAGTTTTCTGTTTTAAATATTACTTTAACTTTAGTTATTATTATTTTTACTTTTTTGTCTTCTGTTATTTGACATATACGTGCAAACTCGTTTAGCGCTTTTGACGGAATGATTATTGTTATTTCATCTTCTATTTCTTTTTCTGATATTTGTTGTATAAGACGTGTCAACCTGTTGCCGTCTGTTGCTGCCATTTCTATATTATCTTTTCTAACTTTTATTATTACACCGCTTATGACATTTCTACTTTCAGGCGAAGCGCAGGCAAAAACTGTGTGCTCTATCCCTTTGATAAATGGTTCGGTTTCTATCTCTATTTCATTTTCTTGGTATATATCTTTGAACACCTTTGGAAAATCACCCGATTCCATACTTATTACTTCATATTTTGTGCTGCCACAACTTATTTGCATAATTTGTGTTGAGTTATCAAGCTCAAAAAGTATCGGTTTGTCTGGCAATTTATTGACTATTTCAATAAGTTTTTTTGCACCCATTGTTGTTGACCCCGGCGTGTCTACGCTTGCAACCTGCGTTGTTTCAACGGACATATCCATATCTGTTGATGTTAACTTTATTTTATTATCTTCACACGCTTCTATTAGTATATTTGACAAAATTGGATTTATTCCACGCATTGAAGCTATTTTTTCAACAACTTTTAAACGATTTAACAAATATCC
>UMLR01090195.1_pt1 | contig 15796 bp, 7 predicted proteins | sample 1966741 | NCBI WGS metagenome assembly UMLR01 (sample SAMEA4836207, study PRJEB28245) | human gut metagenome | biome: gut microbiome; material: fecal sample | place: Denmark | collected 2008 | reverse complement strand
AACTATTGGAGCAAATGCAATAGGTGGTAATGTTGCATACTTTAATAATGAAGCAAATACGACAGCTAAAATTGAAAATGCAAAAGTACAAACAACCGGCAATGTTGATTTTAAGGCAAGTTCGCTTGATAACATTGAAGCAACTTCAATTTCCGGAAGTGTTGGCACTTCGGTTGCTACAAACCTTGCAATTGCAATTGCACAAACTAAAAACAATGTTAACGCTTTAATAACAGGAAGTAACATTGATATTGATGCAGAAAGTTTGAATGTAATCGGCACAAACACAAGTACATTAAATTCTAAAATGTATGGCGCAACAATTGGCGGTGTTGGTGTTACGGTTGCATTAAACAAAGCGGATTCAAACGCAACTGCAAATGCTTTAATCGATGCAACAAACGGAACTATCGATTTGACAAACGATTTAAATATCATTGCTCAAACAAACGGAATTGATGTTACAAATAATGTTGTTATGGGCTCAGCAGGTTTCTTGACTGTAAATTCAACAAATCAATTTGCAAATGCCAATGCTTCTTTCAATGCTGGTGTCAAAGGAACTGATATAAATGCAAATAATATAAATATTAAATCAGGCGTTAAGGAAAATTCTGATGAAGCAGGAAGTATAAATGCTACTGTTAAAGCCGTGAATGCAGGCTTGTCATATTATAACGGAAGTGCTACTGTTTTAAGTGCAAAAGCAAAAGGTGATGCAAATGTTGTTGCGACAGGCGGAAAGATAAATGCCGGAAATAAAATAAATCTTATTTCAAAATTGAAACGTGTTGCAAAATCATCATCAACAGGTGCTCAAGTTAGTGCGGCTAATGTAGGCGGTTTATATATTAAAACCGAAACACAAGGTAATAATTTAATTAACACTCAAGGGGGCAATATAACAGCTAAAGATGTTGATGTTTTAATAAACGCAACAAATAAAGCTTCGGCTGATTCAATAGGGGCAAACTTGTCATTCTTGTCAGGTCAAGCCTCAGTGATTGAAGCTACAACTAATTCAAATACAAACATTAACTTAGGAAATATAACAGCGAATAACGGTACAATAAATGTTAAAACAGACGTTAAACAAGAAGCTGACTCAGGAAGCAGTTCAATTTCAGGAAGTTTGGCTAAAGTAAGTTCAACTTCAATAAAAACTAAAGCTTCCGGCACAAACAACATAACTACTTCAGGCTTATTGAAAGCTAAAAAGGTTAACATTGCAATAAATGACAAAGCTGATGCAACAACCAAAATGCAAAAAGGCTCTGTTTCACTTGCAAATGCCGATGCTTCTATATTAAGTGCAGAAGCTAACACAACTTCAAATATAAAATCAGGCAATATTAACGCTGATAATGTTGATATAAAATTAAACACTGCTAAAAACGCAAAAATAAAAAATCAGTCAGGCTCTGCTTCACTTGCAAACTTGAAAGCTACAACAATGAAAACAAAAGTTGCAGGTAAATCAGGTGTGACAATTGCCGGCACAATTAAAAACTTCTTAGGAAACTGCAAAGGCAACAAAATAAGTATCAAAACTACAGACACTTCAATTGCACAAAATGAAGCTGTTTCAAATTCAGTTGGTTTTGCAAATGGCGGCTATTTAGAGATATCTTCAATTGCAGAATCATATATCAATAACAATATAGGCGGTGATTTAAATGCTAAAGGTATCACTATTTATTCTGATTTAACAAGAACTGCAATAACAAATGCTTCGACCTCATCGGCAGGGCTTTTTGGAATAGGGTATATGAACTTGTTAAGTGAAATAACAAATGGGTCAAATACTATATTCAATGGTAAAATGAATAGTGACAATTTAATAATAAATTCAAAAATGAACAATACCGTAGAAAGCTATGTTAAGGACTTTTCGGCTGGTTTGGTAGCATTGGCTCATGGTTCTGTTACCAATAGAGTTAATTCATCTGTCAACAACATTGTTACTTTCAACGGTGGAACTGACATAGACACAGGAAAAATAAACACTCTTGTTGATACACTTTCAAACGCATATTTGTTTAAAGAAAGCGGTAATTATGGTATATATGTAATAAAAGGCGGAAATTTGACAAATGAGTTGAACGGTTCTTCTCAATTGACATTTAATAATGCAAATATTCACTCAAAGGACAATGCTGAGTTTAACGTTGCAAACAATGCTAAAACACCAAATGAAATGCAAGTTAAAGACGATGCAGGCGGTTTCATTGTAAAAGCTGGAGCTAAATTAAAAAATACATTAACTCAAGGTGCAAAGATAAATGTATTGGGCAACACAAAAATTATTTCAGATAAAGATTTAAATTTAAATATTGAAAGCGGTACACAAGGATTTAAGCAATATGTTCGTTCAGACGGCGGAGGTTTCACAGCTCACAACAAAGCGTCTTCAAAAGTAAGTGCAACAATCAACAATGAAATAAACTTAAATGGCGGATTGCTTCAAGGTAAGAATGTTAATATAAATATGAATTCGTCAAATGATTTGAGTTCAAGAGCTTATGTTGAAGCACACCACTTTGCAGGTCAACCTTCTGTTGAGTCAAGAGTTGATTTGACCGTTAATAACAGTTTAAATGTTAAAAACGGCGCGACAATAAAAGCATTTGATTTAAATCCTGATGGAACTGCTGTAAATATTAACTTTATGAACAATTCTGTTCAAAACATCAACCAACACGCAGAAGTTTATGTTGAAGCTGCTGTTGCTTCTGCAGACTACGGCGGTGGAATTAATTTTCAAACAAACAACAATGTAAATATTGAATCAGGCGGTTTGATTTCTTCTTCAAAAGATGTAAACGTAAACTTTAACAAAGGACGCGAAAATTTAAGTTCATTAATAAAATATAAAAAAGTTAGCAGAGCAGCTTTTGGTATACCTATTACCAAAAGAGGTTCTTGGAGTTCTGTTCGTTCAGGTGCTTCAAACAACGTCAAAGTTGACGGTCAAATTATAGCCGGCGACGGAAATCAAATGAAGTTGACAATTTTAAAAGATGGCACAGTGACTTCAGATTCAACAATATATGAAGGAACACACTATACCAAGGAAGAAGCAGGTACAATTGGAAAAGCAGACCCTGGTTCAAATAAGGCTTTGGAAGAAGAACAAAGGTTGCAAAATGAAATCGATGCTTTAAATGAAAAGCTTGCTCGATTAAATAGCGATAAAACTGCAACTGAAAACGAAAAAACACAACTTGAAAATCAAATAAATGATTTAAAATTACAACTTGCTATTTACGAATACATAAACGGATTGCAAGGTGATGAAAAAATTTCTGAAGCTCAATTCTCTAATATATTGCTTCAAATATTAAATGAAAATAAAGTTAAGTTTTCAAGTTCTGAGGCTGCAAATCAAACAATATTAAGCTTGATGCAATATTATACATCAACAGGTTCTGATACTTTGTACGCTCTTGATGCAAACGGCAACGTTATTTTGAAGCTTAAATATGATTCAAATGACCAAATTATGAAAGATTCAAAAGGTAATGTACTTTTTGACGGTTATGAATTTGTATATGATGCCTCAGGCAATATAAAAGAGGATGGAGCAGGCAATAAAATTGTCAGAAACGCTTCAGGCGATGAAATCGTTGTATATGGCTTGACAGTTGATATGTATATTAAAAACCTAAGTTATGAATTGGATAAAACAAATATAAAATCTCAACTTTCAGGTTTAAATCAATCTTCAACAATCGAGGATATCAAAACTGTTTTAGCTAACAATAAAGTTACAGTTTCTGATGCTTTGATAACTGATATTATGGCTTGTTATTCATCTTCAGGTGTTGATACAGCTCGACTTGACAGCGTTATTTCAACAATGACGGTGGATAAAGCACAAGCTCAGGCTGATATAAAAGCATCATTAAATGATATACGTAACAATATTTCATTTGAAACAAAATCAATAAACGGAACAGAAATGCAATTTGTAACTTATCAAGGTGATGTTATATATTCTCCGGATTTAACAAGTTCTTTAAGTGCATTGCTAGATGACACAAAAATGTCTTTAAATAATACAAATGCGACTTTAGCGAATTTGGCAAATTCAATAAATGATTTGACAATAAACATTGAAGATTACCAATCTCAATTGGATTATGTCAAAGTAAACGGAATAGACGGTGTGTATTCAAATGGCGGTTTCTATTTCAAAGACTTGAACGCTTCAGGCGGCTCTATAAATATAAATGCACAAAAAGGCAAATCAAATGTATATGGAACAGGCGAAATGGTAATAAGCCTTGCCGATATATGGATAGATAATTTCTCAAATTCTGATTTAATATTCTCAAATATTAATATCGGTTCCGGAAATTCAGGTGTGATAGTCGATGGAAAATCTTATGGTGGAACTTATGAAGGCATAAAAAGATTTGAGTCAAACTTGCGTGTCAGAACAAAAGGAACTCAAGATAATCTTGGTGCAATAACAATAAATAACTGGTATGACCATAATCATCCCGTAAACAACACTAAAACAGGTGTTATACCAAGCAATATATTGGTTAATGGTAATATCAGAACAAATTGTGGCGATGTTAATATTTATAACGAAAGTGGCGATGTTACAATAAATGACACTATCGTTGCAGATAAAATTACAATTAATATGCCTCAAGGTAACTTCACACAAAATACAAAAGGCAAAAATTACAAACTTAAAAAAGATGACAATATCTTTGCAGGTAAGGGTATAAACATAAATGCAGGACGTATCGAAATAGAAGGAAATATGCAAGCAGGTATTGCTACAAAACAAATTACTATTACAGAAGATATGTTAAAACCTGAAAACTTGCTTGTGGACAAAGAAACAGGATTAAGAAACTTAATCGATTTAACAGGTGAAGGTAAGAAATCGCCATACATGAACGATGGAAATAACATAAAGGCTATTTATAATGCAGCTACAAATACTGTGGAATTATTTGGAACACAAATAGCAAGAAACGATGCCTCAAAAGGTCAAGATGTTAATAACTCATCAGGTATAAGATTAAATACAACAAAAGGTGATTTAAAATACGGCAATATCACTTTAAAGAAAGCACTTGATATAAAAAATACTTCAACTTTAAAACATGCTGATGGTTATGGCACTATAAAAATAGAAAACAATACAAACTCAAATTTGGTTGTTAACGGGCTTGAAAACAACAGAATGTATGGTCAAGTAAAACATAACGGAACTGTTTTGGAAACCGGAACAAATCCAAATGTACTTGGAACAATTATCAATATGGTTTCTCCAAGTGTTGCCAATGCAGATATAAATCTTGTAACAAGTGGTACAGGCGATTTGTCTGTTCGCGGGCTTGTTTCATCCGGAAACATTAATGACGGTTCGTTCAAACTTCATTTTGAAACAAACGGCAATTTGAATATACTCAACCGAACAGTGTCGTCAACAGATTTAACACAGGTTGAAACAATTGATACAAACGGTACAATCGAAATGAACAAAAAAGGTACTAATGGTGGTATCAACATAAACGGAAAAATTAAAAATAAAAACGGAAATGTACTTGTTTCAAACGAAGGCGACGATTTGCTTTTGGTTGATGAAAAAGGATATATAGATATAAATGCAGGTGATGCAAAACTTGTGAATAATGGTAATGCAGGCATTGAAATTAAAGGTGTAATTCGTGGTCGTGGTAACAAAACAATAGAAATTGACAACCAAAACACAAATGCTTCAAGCATAAAAATTTCACAAGGTGGTCTTGTTAGTAACCTTGCAGGAAATATTGATATAAAAAATAAAGGTACAAATGGAGTCCTTGTTGAAGGCAACATTGAAGGTGAATTGGGTGATATTAATATAAATTCTGAAAAAGGTTTAATTGATATTGCTTCAAGTGGTGTTGTCAAAATCAATGAAAATAACAAAACTTCTGATAAAAATATTATAATTAATAACACCCAAGAAGCTTCTGGAATTAATATTGCAGGAACAATTTACAATTATGGTGTTGGTAAAACATTAATTACAAACAACGGTCAACAAGGTACAAAAGTTTCGGGAACTGTTTCAAATAACAATGGAAACCTTGATATAAACAATACTTCAAATAAAATTTTGATATCAGGAACGGTTGAAAACAACCAAGGTAGAAATAATATTATAAATACAGGTGAAAACGGTATTGAAATTTCAGGAAATGTGTTGAATAAAAAAGGTATTACCAACATCGAAAACAACAACACATCAGATAGTTCAAAAATATTTATTACAGTTGATGGAAAAATTACAAATAATAACAGTGATATCCTTATAAAAAATAAAGGAACAAATTCAGAAGCCGGAATTGATATTGACGGTTTGATAAAAACCGAAAATCAAAACATAATAATTACAAACGAAAATTCAGATATTGTAATTGGTGAATATTCAAGTTCAAATGATAATTATATAAGTGCTTCAAACGGTAATGTACAAATAAACCAAACAAACGGCAATATTTTAAACGGAATTATTGATACCGATACAGTTAATAAAAATCAAAATCACGATTTAGGAAATAGAGACCAGGCATATAAAACATTGATAAAAGCAGGAAAAGATTTTATAGCCAAAGTAACAGACGGCAACATCGGTAAAGACACTCACAACATTTCAGGCAAAGAATCAGGTTTTGGAGTGAACGCTTCGACTCGTGATTACACAGAATCTATAAATGTAAACGTAAATGGCAAAGTTAATTTGAAAGCTGAAAATTCAAACAATGCCTTAATAAATGTACGGGCAAAAGATTCTAACTTGAATATAGATAGTATTGTAAGTGACGGCAATGTGATGTTGACCGTTGCAGATTGGAAGCAAGCTGATTTGGCATCACCGGATGTCAACAACGAGCCTTATTACCACGGATATTCGGTAATAAACGCTGCTTCTGATATGTCAAAACCAAATATTCAAGGACGAAACATATCGGTTATTTCAAGCGATAATATAGGAACATCTTCAAAAGCATTGACATACAATCAATTAGAAGGTGGTTCTGTCAGCTTTGAAGCAGAAAATAACCTATATATAAGAGGTTTAGGTAAGTCTGATAACATTTGGCAACTTATTACAAAACGTGGTAATATGGGCCTTGATTTTGCTGGTAACACTGTAATTCGTGAACTTACAGCAGGAAAAGATTTAAAAATAGTGAACAGAGGCAAAAATCTTACAATCTACGATTTAGGCTTGACTTCAAACTTTGCTGACAAAAATGATGATATCTTATATCCTCACGATAAAATAGAACTTTCTTCTGTTTCACCGGAAACAGTACATATTGAAGTTCTTGATGTAACTCCTTCTTCAGGAACTATTTTAGGAGATTCTACTCTAAATATTTACAATGCTTATGTAAAAGGTTCGAAAGATCCTAATAAAACAGATGTAACATTGATAGCAGATAACATAATTGCTCACGCCTATGATGCTGCAAGTTCAAATATATCAAATGCTAAGCGACCAAACGGTTTTGATGCTAAAAATGGAAGAACTTATGCAAATGATATTTTTGACCCAAATGCAGCTAAAACTAACAAAGCTAAAGGTTTTAATACTGTTGGCAACGGTGATAAACTTTCATTTGATATCCATGGTGTGACACCTGATAATGTAGCTTCAGTTGGAGCAAGCACAAACATCCGCAATTATAAACCACAAGATGTTATTGAAACATTTGAAATATTTGGTAATCCTCTTGGTTTTAAAAACACCGTGTATAAAACAAAAGATGTAACATTATCTTTAAATTCTTCAAATCAACATATAGTCAACGAAAACAGAGGAATGCTTTTGAAACATTTCTATTCTGACAATGCATATGTTGATACTAAAGACTTGGATTTGAAAATAAATGATGCATTTATAACAAACTATGGTGAATTTAGAAACGGTGATAGATTCTCATATGGTGGTGGAAGAGCAATAGACCCAGGAGTATACAGATGGCTTGCTATTGTTGATAATGATTATTACAGAAATATTTCAGATATCTATAATATACCGGTAACTTCACAAATGTATACAAGACTTACAGGTTCATTTGCTTTGAGTATGGGAAATCTTATAGTTCTTGAGTCAATGGCACCGGTCGTTGTATACAATCCGTATGAAGTTGTTAACCTCCCTAGAACAGAAAACAGTTTCTATCGCTTAACTTATAAAGAGGACAAAATTCAAAAAACAACTGCAACTGATGAATTCCGCGATATTGATAAAGCAACTTACAAACCGACTAAGAGAAATCACATCAGATTTACAGTCAAAGAAATAAATAAAGAAAATAACTTAGTTCTTGTTTCTTCAAAACAATCAGACAAAGTTAAGTCAATAATTGATATTTCAAAAGGCGGTTTGGCTATTGAACACAACGGAGATTTGAAGCTCGGTGATCAATTCATTGTGAGTCTTGAATATAATGATATAAAAGTTTCGCCAAAGGTTGAAGTTGTTAGAGTTGAAAACAATAAAGCAGGTTTGAAATTCATAGATCTTGATGATAGTGATAAAAACAAAATATTGTTTATGAATTTGATGACTTCAATTCAAAATGATATATCAGCAAGAGATGCTCAAGGCGAAAATATTGTGAAAAAATAGCAAATAACCATAAAAATAAGTAAACCGTTGATTGTAACGTTTAATAGTTTCATTTATTACATAAATTATGAAAGATAAAGAAATTTATATAAAAGTTACAAAAAACGGTCCTTATTTGCTTTATGGATTAAAGAAAATAACTATAAAATATATTATTTCTGATGAAAACGGCGTGGCATTTAAATATGACGAAGGAAAAACGTTTGAAATAAAAACCGAGCCACAGTCACTATGCAGATGCGGTAAGTCAAAAAATGCTCCATATTGTGACGGCACTCATATAACATTTAAGTTTGACGGAAGTTTAAATGCTCCGTTTGAGTCGATATTAAAAAATGCAAAAACATATATAGGACCAAATTTGATTTTGAAGGACAATGAAATGTATTGTGCCGGTGCCAGATTTTGTCATCAAAATGGCGATATTTGGAATTTTATAATGGAAAACGATGAGCATAAAAATCAAATTACCGTAGATGAAATTAATGCTTGCCCTGCAGGAAGATTGATTGTTTTTGACAAAAATGGTCAAGTATGTGAAGCAAATTTAGAAAAAGCATTGGAATTGCTAGAAGACAATTGGATGAAATTAAGCGGACCTATCTGGGTTAAAGGTGGAATTAGAATTGAAAATGAAGAAGGTATAAGTTATGAAGTTCGTAATCGTCAAACGATATGTCGTTGCGGTGCTTCAAAAAATAAACCTTTTTGTGATGGTAGTCATATGGATGTTAAATTTAAAGCATGTTATTAAACATTGAAAAATATGTTCTTCAAGAATGTTCTTTCATCGATTTTAATTGTGTAACTGAAGCTAAAATGCTCTCTTTTATCCAATTTTACTGTAGACCTAAAAAACTTCGTATATAAAGCTTTTTGGGTTGGTTGTTGTGTTTGAAAATTGTTAAATTTTGTAAAAAATTTTCCTGTTTTTGAAATTTAGATTTTTTCTTGGGTTTTAATAATAAAGAAACATATAAGAAGAAATTTAAGGAGCTTTATTTATGTCAGAAGATTTTGGAATAGGATTGAATAAGTTTTTTACAGATATTAATGAAAATTTAAAAAGTGATGACAAAAAAGAGAAAGCAAAAGCCATAATAACTTTGGGGCTTGGGTTCATGAACCCGCTTGCGATGTTGGCTGCAGGAATTATAAAAGGTTTCATGGGCATGGATGAAGCTCAATATATGGAAAATATGGATGCAATTGCAATATCCGATGAAAATGCCTTAAAACCCCAGTTTGGCAACGGTTCATACGTGGAAGAAGATTATACAACGGACATTTCCGAACGCCCTTGGCAAGCGGTTGACATCAGTTTGCTCACCGATTTAAGTTTGCTTGACAACGAAGAAGTGTTTCCAAAAGAAAAACTTATGGCTATGGCAACACAGTATACTCTTGGCAACCAGGAATTGTCACCAGAAATAAAAGAACATTTGGAAAAGAAACTCGGCGTCACTATAAACGACCCTGTTCAAGATGACCAGGCTTTCAGTTCGATTGACTTGTCATTGTTGACTCCAAATGTCATAAAAACGCTTTCAGACTCACAATTGGAAACTATTTTAAAAGCTCACGACTCTCAAGCGCAAGAACTCACTGATTTGCAACTTCAATATATTCAAGCTCGTGGAATTTTGCCAACTGACAAAACAGATGAAACAGACCAAGCCACTTATGAATATTCTATTTTTGACCCAAGCCAGATGACTCTTGAATCTTTCATTTCAAGTTTTACAGTTCCGGAACAACTGGAACAAATCGCACAAAAATATGAAGAAGGTCTCCAATCTTTGTCCCCCGAAATGAAAGCCTATATTGAACAACAGCTTGGAAGAACGATTGAAGATTTTGACTATACATCTTTAGAATTGCCTCTTATGTCATTGGATGATTTCAAAGCATTAAACTATGACAACTTCCAACTACAACTTATTTATTCTCAATTTACCGACAGTGATAAAGATTTACCGGAGCAAATAACAAGCTATATTCTTCAAACAATTCTTCCAAACAACGAAGAGGTTCAAACAGAAGAGCTTTCGTTGCAACAAGATGAAACCGTTGTAGTTGATGAGAAACCAGTTCAAGAAGAAATCCAAGACATTTTGCCCTCTGGAAACAACCCTTTTGATTTAGGAACTACAACTCAAAAAGAAACAACTAAAATCTCAGAGGATGTTTTATACAACATACAAAGGGATGTTTTAGAGGAATATATACAACTTTACGAACAAACTCCAGAGTTAATAGAATTTGCAAACGAGCATGCAGAAACACAATTTATGCAATTATACAATGATTACAAAGCTGAATATCGTAAGGAAAGTGAAGATTTGCCTGAAGAAGCGAAAAATAAACTTGAAGCAAACGCATCTGGAGCCGGCACAACTTAAAATATTTAATAAATTTATAAAAACTGACACATAAAAAAGGCTCTTTAAAGAGCCTTTTTATTTTATGAGATTCTTTGAAACATATATCCCATACCACGAGCGGTAAGGATTAATTCCGGGTTGGCAGGATCGTTTTCAAGTTTTGAACGTAATCGAGAAATATGAACATCCACAACACGAGTGTCTATTCTGTGATCTGCAGGATAAGACCAGACATGCTGAAGGATTTCATTTCTAGAATAAGCTTGACCTGAGTTGTTAACCAACAATTCAAGAAGACTAAATTCCATGCCGGTCAAACGAATGCGTTCATTTTTCTTAAACACTTGACGTCTGGCAGTATCGATTTTAATGTTACCGGTAGTAATAACGTTTTTAGCAATTTTTCCACTTGTAAAAGATGCTTTGCTAGAAGAAGTTCGTCTTAAAATAGCTTTTACACGAGCTTCAAGTTCTTTTGGGCTAAAAGGTTTAATAACGTAATCATCAGCACCAAGCTCAAGCCCGGTGATTCTTTCTGAAACATCACCCAAAGCTGTCAAAATTATAATAGGAACATCCGAAGTACGACGTATTTCTCTAACAACACCATAACCATCCATTTTGGGCATCATTACATCCAAAACAATCAAATCAGGATTTTCTTTGCTAAAAGCCGTTATTGCTTCCTCACCGTCAGCTGCGGTTACAATATCGTATCCTATCATTTTCAATCTCGTTTCAAGAATTCTTCGAATACTTGCTTCATCATCAGCCACAAGAATTTTTTGCTTTACTTCTTCTAAATAATCATTCTCTAGTTCGTTTTCGCTCATATTAAACCTTAATTTTCACTTATTTCTACACCTAATTCTATTTAATAAATAAAAACAAATATTAAAAAATATTTCCTTTTGTTAATTTATATTACCACATATTAAGTTTTTTTTCAAAGTTTTTTTATTTTTCTTTTTTTATCATCTATTTGTACTATTTTTAGTTTGTTTATACAAAATATTAAACAAAGGAATTAAATCATTGTGTTATTAAAAAAGAAAAAATAAAAGTGAATAATATAAACATACCTCAAAACAAAGGAGTGAATTATGGTTAGAATTTTAAGAAAAATTTCATACGCACTGGTTATTTTAGGTGCTTTAAACTGGGGGCTTGTTGGTTTGCTTCAGTTTGATTTAATTGCGTTCTTGTTTGGTTATATGACACTTGCAAGCCGTATTATCTATTCATTGGTTGGTATTAGCGCAATAGTTTCTCTCGCAACAGCATATTCTCCTTGTGTGGAGACTGAATATTATTGCAAGTAATGCGTGTGACTTTAATTTGAACGCAACTTAAAAAAAGAAACCGTCTTTTCATGTGTTATCAGGCGGTTTCTTTTATCTTTATTATTTTCATTTTACATTTTAAAACAAAATGGCAAAAGTTCTTCAATGGAAAAAGTTTTTATTTCACTATTTTCACCCTCAAGAATCACTTGAGCAACTTCATTTTTATTTGTTGATGAAAATTCCATAATCCACTGTCTGCAAGCACCACATGGATAGCACAACTTTGAATTAGGAGAATAAATTGCTATTTTTTTCAAAATTGTTTCTCCGTTTGAAATACCACTAGAAATAGCGTTTCTTTCAGCACAAAGTGACAATCCGTAACTTACATTTTCAATATTTGAACCCTTATATATTTTTCCTGAATCAAACAACGCACAAGCGCCAACATTAAAATTTGAATAAGGCGCATAATTTGTTTGACTTGCTTCTTTGGCGATATTTAAAAGTTCATAATCATTTATCATAGACTTATTTTAAAGCTATAATATATATTAAAAATCAATCATTGAGATGATTAAACTTTTTCAAAAATTTTTCATAATATATTTTGATATTAAGTAGGGGTGTGAGGTTTTATAAAATTCATGTTCAATTTTTTAAAGAAAATATTTTTATTATTTTTATGTTTGTATACAACTCAAGCTATGGTTTTAGCGCAACAAAATTTGTTGATTGTTTCTGATTATAAAAAAAATATTCCAAATCATTATTTTATTTATAGTGGAATTTCAAATTTAATAAGCTCTGAAATTGAAAATGAAATTAATAAAGGTAATAAAGTCAAAGCAATTAACATTAACAATATAAGTACAAAGCTTGAAAAAAAACAAATAGAAAATTTCATCAATTCTTTCAAATACACAAACACAATAGATTATAAAACTTTGAAACAACTTGGGAAAGAAGCAAACTGTTCAAAGGTTTTGATTGTGAATTCTAATGTTGACACCCAAAGAGAATTTTTGCACCCAACCATTTGGTACAAATTAAGCATTGCTGGGGAAACAACGGTTAAGTCTGCTCTTGTTGTCAATTCTTCTTTCACATTAATAGACATACTGAAAGAATCTGTTTTGTGGCAGTATAGTTGTGAAGACATTGTGAAATCGAAAAATCAAGACATTATTCCTATAAGCACTTATGAAAACACACAAATGTTTGAAATCAAAAAACAAACATTAAAAACTGTTACGGACGCTGCAAAATGTGTTGAATACAGAACTTTTTATGCAGACTACCCCGGCAACAGAGAAGTTTTGCCTCCTGAGCCATTGATGAAAGGTGAAATAGTCGGTGCTTATTACAATAAATCTAAGATCAAAGCGCAAAAAGCTATCAAGTCATCTAAAGAAAAAATAAACAGGTACAAGAAAGAACATCATATTTTTGAAAATTTATAACATCATATAAAAGCGTAGTCTCGCCGCAACTGGTATAGAAGTTCTAAAACATAGTATTTTTTGCCTTTCTTTTTTTTTTTTTACGCTTTAAAAATGTCGTTAAGCATTTTGTCAAATATAAAAAACTTAAAAGATATCTTTTAAAAATATAAAAAATATGCTATATTAACTATTAAACGGAAGAAAATTATGGAAAATAGTTCTTACAAAATAAGTATATGCGGATTATTTGCAAGCAGTGCTGTTATTATATACGGTATTATAATATTTTGTCGAACATTTTCTTTTGATTTGATAACCGTTTTATATGCCTTAAAAAATCTTTTATTAGCAGGTTTTATATTTGGTTTTTTAGGTCTAAAAATTGGAGAAATAATTGATTATTCTCTTGTTAAAAAATAAAAGTGTTAAATTTTAAAATTGGAGTTTCAGTATGTTTTTATGGCTTAGTAAAATAAAAAGAACATTAAAATTAGAATTTACTTTGCTTACAAGTTTGCTTGTAATGTTAATAGTTTTGTCAATATCATTTTATGTGATGACTTTTGTTAAAAATTTGTCCCAAAACGCCTCAAATCAATCTCTTATGCTAAATGAAACGATTGCACGAATGGTTACAGAAATGGCAGCAAACAGTGTTAAAACAAATTCTTTGGAAAAAATGCAAGTTGACATTGAAAACATGATGAAAGTCAATTTGTTGTCTTATGTTGTTGTAAGGAACGTTAAGACAAAAGAGGTTGAATTTTCCACAATACCTAATCTTAAAAATAAAAAATTGTTTCCAAGCAATAATTTAATTACAGAAATTAGAAAAAACAAAAAACTTCCAAACTATGAACGAGAAACCTATAGCCTTGTGAACAGCTTTCCCAAATATACCGTTCACATAGGTTTTTATCAAGATCCTGTTTTAGTTTCTTCTTTAGATAACTTTAGAAAAAACTTGGCAGGCTTGGTTGCTATTTTTATTTGTTTGGGATTTTTGTTGTCTCGCTTAATGGTTAATATGATTATAAAACCGGTAAATCAACTTGTTGAATCAAGTACAAAAATGGCGCAAGGCGATTTGTCAAACAGAATTGAAGAATGCGTGTATATTGAAATAAACAGGCTTATTTTTGCCTACAATATTATGGCTGAAAACTTACAACAACTTTATAATTCGTTAGAAAATAAAGTTAAAGATAGAACAAAAGAATTAAATAATGCATTGAATGAACTAAAACAAACACAAGCAATGATGGTTCACAGCGAAAAAATGAAATCCTTGGGTGAACTTGTTGCAGGAGTCACACATGAAATTAATAACCCGATTAATTTTATATATGGAAACTTAATCTACTTAAAAGACTACACAAGACAACTTTTTGAACTTATCGATAAATATAACAGTTATGAAAATGAAATATCAGATGCACATAAAAATGAAATAGAAGAAAAGAAAAAGGAAATTGACATAGAGTTTATAAGAAGTGACTTGCCTTCTTTGCTTCACAGTTGTGAAGAAGGTACGAACAGAACAAAAAACATTGTTGCAGATTTGAAAAACTTTTCACGCATGGAAGAGGCTGTTTTCAGTGATATTAATCTACCGCCTGAAATTGACACGATTTTGAATATACTACATAGCAAATATAAAGAAAGAATAAAAATCCATAAAGAATACGAAGAAAATTTACCAATGATTGAAGCCTATGGCGGTCAATTAAATCAAGTGTTGATGAATATACTTGATAACTCAATCGGCGCAATTAAAGATGAAGGTAACATTTGGATTAACATTCACACTGAAAAAGATAAAAATAAGTGTATTATCCAAATAAAAGATGACGGATGCGGAATGGATGAACAAACAAAAGAAAAAATATTTAACCCATTCTTTACAACAAAACCGGTAGGTCAAGGAACAGGGCTTGGCTTGTCAATAAGCTATAAAATTATACAAAGTCATAATGGCCAAATTACCGTGGATTCAAAATTGAATGAAGGAACTACATTTAGTATTGA
>UMLR01022374.1_pt1 | contig 15821 bp, 14 predicted proteins | sample 1966741 | NCBI WGS metagenome assembly UMLR01 (sample SAMEA4836207, study PRJEB28245) | human gut metagenome | biome: gut microbiome; material: fecal sample | place: Denmark | collected 2008 | reverse complement strand
CCGCCGCAGTGCCGCCCTGGCGCCCATCATTCGAGGAGAGAGAAGCCACCATGACGCAAGACATCAATGGCGCAACGCGTCTAATTTGCCTGTTCGGCGACCCCGTCGCACACAGCAAATCACCCCACCTTCATAACCGAGCATTCGAACGCGCCGGCCTGAATTACGCTTATATGGCCTTCCGCGTTCCTGGCGAAGACATGAAGCAGGCAACCGACGCAATCCGCCTTCTGAATATGCGCGGCTGCAACCTTACTATGCCGAACAAGATTGCGGTTATCCCGTTCCTGGACAAGCTTGATCCCATCGCCGAGATGGTAGGCGCCGTCAACACCATCGTCAACGAAGACGGCGTTCTCACTGGATACAGCACCGATGGCTACGGCTTCATGAAGTCATTCGAAGAACACGGCGTCGACGCCAAAGGGAAGAAAATGGTCCTGATGGGCATGGGTGGCGCTGGAACCCCCATTGCCGCACAGGCAGCACTCGACGGCGTAGGCGAAATCGTGGTATTCAGCCCCAGCACGGGCAAATCATGGGATCGTGTTGCTGAAGAAGTAGCCCTCGTTGCTGAGAAAACCGGCTGCAAAATCAGCCGTCACGACGCAAACGATTTGGACGACTTGCGCGCACAGCTGGCTGACGCCGATCTTCTGGCAAACGCCACCCCCATCGGCATGGGCAAGCTCGAAGGACGGTCCCCTATCCCCGACGCATCGTTCTTGCATCCAGGCCTGGTAATCCAAGACGCTATTTACCAGCCAGCAGAAACCGAGCTACTGAAAATGGGCAAAGAAGCAGGCTGCACCACCATCAACGGCGAGGGAATGCTGTTCTTCCAGGGTGCCCGCGCCTTTGAGATCTGGACGGGCGTAGATTTCCCGCTTTCACCAGACGAAATGTAGCAGGGCAAACAGCGCTACAATTAAACGGCGGCGTGCAATGGGGATTGCGCGACCGCCGTTTTCTCATATTCAGGGGCCTTGGGCCTTTTCGCCTAAGTAAAACAGGAACTACCAGGAGGGACCATGGACTGGCAGGATGAATACGAGCGGAAGAAAATAACCGTAAACCAGGTATTCGAGCAGCATCTAACCGGCAACCAGAAAATTTATACGGGTGGCCTTCACGTACCCACCACCATCATCAATGCGCTGATTGACAGGGTTGCAACGGGCACCCTTACCGGCATTGATCTTTTCGGCAACTGGATGAACGGCGACATCACCTTCGCGGGGCTCGATGTAACCCCCGAGCAGTTCCGCTACCACACCTACTTCGCCGGGCCCAACGAGCGCACCGGCTTTGCTAACGGATCAAAGTGCGTTGCGCACATTCCCGTTCATTTCTCGGACACCAATCGCATGTTGGAAGAAGTTGGACTCGACTACGCCGTAGTCCAAATGACGCCGCCCGACGCTCAAGGCAATTGCAACATTGGGCCCTTGGGATTCGAACAGGGCGCATTGCGTGGTGCAAAGCACATCATTGCGCAGATCAATCCGCGCCTTCCCCGTGTATTCGGCGATTCGCACAACTATCACGTAAGCACCATTGATGCCTTCGTAATGCAAGAAGAGCTGCTCGAAGATGTACAGGTGCCCGCACCGACGCCTGAAGAGGCAAAGGTTGCAGAGTTCATCGTCAATCGCGTAAACGATGGCGACACCATTCAGCTGGGCATCGGCGGCATCATCAACGCTATCGCCGCAGGTTTGGAAAGCAAGCAGCATCTGGGCTGCTTCACCGAGATGTTCTCGGACGCTTTTGTTGAACTGCAGCAAAAAGGCGTCATCGACAACTCGCGAAAGAACTTCATGCCAGGCGTTTCGGTTGCGGGGTATTCGACTGGCACACAGCGCCTGTACGATTTCATCCACGAAAACCCCAGCATGTACTACACATCCTACGAAACGGTGTGCAATCCCGCCCTTATCGCGAAGAACGACAACCTGGTTTCAGTGAACACCGCCGTAAGCATCGACCTTACCGGGCAAGTGTGCGCTGAAAGCATCGGCGCACGCCAGTACTCTGCAAGCGGCGGGCAGTTTGACTTCGTGCGAGGTGTGAAAAACTCAAAGGGCGGGCGCGGCTTTATTGCCGTAACGAGCGTGGCACACACCAAGAACGGTCCTGTTTCGAAAATCGTGCCCACCTTGGCACCAGGCAGCGCCATAACCAGCCTTCGCAACGACGTGCATTTCATTGCAACCGAATACGGCGTAGTCGATCTGCGCTGGGCCGACATTCCCACCCGCGCACAGCGCCTTATCAGCATCGCCCATCCCGATTTCCGCGACGAGCTTACTTACGAAGCGAAGAAGCTCGGCTTCCTGTACTAACAACGTCTTCTAAGCACAATTCGTAAACCGCAGGTTCGCCGAACCGACTCGCAAAACGCAAAAGGGCTACATCGAAACCAATGGGAACGCCCCTGCTTCTTGCTTCGAAGAAACAGGGGCGTTTCAATACAGCGTCAGGGCAGCTCTTCCCGGTTCACTATTCTTTTTCACACAGCAGACTCCCTAAATCGGCTGCGTACACAAGGTAGCGCTCTTTTCGCGGCTCTTTTCTACTGTGCGGTTTCGCGCTTGCGGTTTTCCGGCTGCAAGATCAGCACGGCGGCAACAACAGCAACAATCGCGAACAGAGCGCCTACTGGGCCCGCCCACACAAAACCAGGGCCTGAAGCCACCACGCCGCCAAGGAACGATCCCGTAGCAATACCAAGGTCGGAAGAGGTGGGCATAACAGCAGACGCAAGGGTAATCGCCTTCGGATAATCCTTAGCTGAGGTTTGTAGCAGAAACGTTTGCAACGGAGAATTCATGTGGTAGATGAACACGCCCGTAAGCACCACGTTAATCACGGCAAGCGCGGTGTTGCCCGAAGCAAGGCTGGGGCCAAGCAGCAGAAGCACAAGGGCCTGCAAACCGAACATGATAGGCATTTTCGCCAAGCCGTAATGCTGAGCGATGGAGCCGCTACCCAGATTGGAAACAATAGTTGCGGCACCGTAGAAGAACAGCACGATACTTACCATCCACACCGAAAGACCCACGCCATCTTCCAAGATAGGCGTTACGTACACGTAGAACACGTACGTTGCCGCCATGCCGAATCCTTTCATGATGAGCACCAAGATGATGCGACGATCCTTCAGGATTACCAGCTGATCGCGCACACGAGAAGAAACATCGGTGGAGCCAGAGCGCGGCACAGAAACAAACAGCAACACCGTAACAACGAGCGCTACAGCTTCTACCGCTATAAACGCAGCCTTGATACCGAATGCATCGGCAAGCAGCGTGCCAATGGGCGTACCCAAGACGCTGGCAACAGAAAAGCCTGCGTAAACGAATGAAATGATGCGAGCCGATTTTTCACGAGGAATGATGTCGTTGATAAATGTCATTACCGTAGACAGCAGCACGCCCGAAACCACTGCGGTAAGCACACGGGCAACCAGCAGCGTTTCGTATGTAGGAGCCACGATGGCCAGAAGGTTGCCTGCGTTGAATACCGCAAGGAACGTCACGAACAAGGGAAACCTGCGAAAACGCCCGGTAGAAAGCACAATGATCGGCGTCGACACCGCATATGAAATAGCAAAGAAGCCCACCAGATTACCAGCAGAAGCAAGGGAGATACCATATTCCTCGGCGATATCGGGCGTGATACCGATAACGATGAACTCCGCAAAACCTAGGGCAAAACCCACGATAACCAATGCAACCGTTGCAAGTTTTGTGCGCGCTGAACCCTCTGCCACGAAAGCCGTCCTTCTTCACAAGCGGCCGCGCAAACGCAGCCGCACCTTAAATTATGCTAAACCAAGCATGCCTATTTTGATTCTTTCCAACAGTATCAAAGTCCAGCAAAAGGAACAGCAAGAAACGTAAACCTCCAAAAGCGCTGCCGCGAAGAAAGAGAGGGTACAGGACAGGTGCCGTTTTCTCAGAGCAAAAAGCCCGGCGCTTTGCAACTTTTTGCCTATATTTTGAAGCCGAAGAAATGATATCTGCCCCGTATTCCCGCTTTTTCGGGAGGGCTATTCGGGTCAGGAAAAGCAAAAGGTCAGCCGCATAAGCGACTGACCTGCAAATTCGATGGAGCCAACGGCCGGACTCGAACCGGCGACCCACGCATTACGAATGCGTTGCTCTACCAACTGAGCCACGTTGGCACTCCCGACGCTAAAAATAAGCGCCATAGAAGTATACTCAACGATCAACTTTTCCGCAAGAGTCAAAATGCCCACTCCCGCAGATTAGCCACCCGCTTACGCTCTTACCGCGGTTTTTGCAACAACGCCGCTCCCGTTTGTGCCTTATTTCTGGTTAGATAGACTAAGCGTAACAGGACCTCGACATTTGGCGCATACTGTCTCGCGCCGAGCAGAACAAGAGCGCATACCCCTTTCGGGTTTGCCGCAGAACGCAACATCACAGCTGGAAGGAGGCGCGATGATCACTACCACATGCGATGAAACATCGGATCGTCCCCTGGTCGTCATCACGTACGCCTCTGTTGGCTCAGGCCATCGCAGCGCCGCACAGGCAACCGCTCAGGCTCTTGAAGATCTTTGCGGCAAGCATCCTGCCCTGCCGGAAAATACCGAAATCGCCGTGTTGGACATCCTCGATTACGGCTACATAAAATTCGACGGCGACAAAACCGCCAACGTGACCGTTTCCTTTAACTGGCTCTACGACATCACCTGGCATCGCACCTTTACGGGACGCCTGCTATGGGGTGGCGGTTCGGCATGGTCGCCATTCATGTTCTCGCCATTCACCAAAATCGTTCGAAAGCGCAAGCCCATCGCCATCCTGGCAACACACATTGTTGCCGCCAACGCATCGGTTGCCGCGAAGATGGTTACCGGGCAAACCTTCCCCGTAACCTGCATTCCAACCGACTACGGCGCCGAAGGCCTGTGGCCGCACCTTGATTGCGACCTGTTCTGCGCCGCCGACGAAACCATGGTGAAGGAACTCACGCCGCGCAAGGTGCCTGAAAGCCACATCAAGGTCACAGGCATTCCGGTGCGAAAGGGATTTACCGACCCCATCGATCGGGCAGAAGTGCTGAAGCAATTCGGCCTTCCACAAGACAAAATGATCGTAATGGTGATGGCAGGCGCTCGTCATTCGCAGCCTTATATCCCATTCCGCGAAATCGTGAACAAAGTCGTGCCGCTTCTTTCCGAATTCCCCAACATGCACTTCGCTTTCCTGGCTGGCGCCGACAAAGAGTACGCCAATGGGCTGAAAGGGTTTTTCGCAGAACGGAACATTGCAAATGTTTCCGTCTTCAACTACATCGAGCGTATTCCGCAGCTGATGGAAGCGAGCGACATGATCGTGGCAAAATCAGGCGGCTTGGCCACTACCGAGTGCCTGTGCGCACGCTTGCCCTTGGTTTTGGTGGGCAAGTCGTACGGCCAGGAGCGCGCCAACACCTATACGGTCACCAAAGCTGGCGCTGCCGTTACTGCCGAAACCGCAGAAGAGCTGGTTGAGCGCCTGCAGCAAATCCACGAAAACCCCGCCCAGCTTCAAACCATGCTCAGCGGAGGAGAATCGCTGCGCCGCCCGAACGCCGCGCACGATGCCGCTGTGGCTACGCTCGATTTGGTGGGAACGCTTGGCGCGCCCAAGAAGCACCTGCTGAAATTCTATTGGGGCAACAAGCCCTACCGTGTTCGTTAGGGTTATTCCGAGGGCTTGCGCAGCAGGTGCCTTATGCGAACCTTGTCGCATTCGTTAGCCCGCTTCGCCACCAAAACGCGGCCTCCGCTGCAACAACAGTGGCCCTCCATGCTTGCTCGAACTACCTCCCAAACAATCCGCCAAAAAGGCCCTTTTTTTGAACTTCTTCAGAGGTTACCTGCTGCACCTCGTAGCCAGTTGCGCCGATCACACGACGGAGATCGCCTTCGTCAAGAGGAGCTTCCGATTCAATCACGGTGCGCCCCTTGCCATGCGAGGAGGACACCTTTTTAACCTTGAAGTTATTACGCACGGCATCATTGACGTGCGATTCGCACATGCCGCACATCATGCCATCGATATCGACTACGGTTCTGAACATCTGTGGCCTCCCCTTGAAAGTTTGCCTTATCTAACAAACACAGGGTACACCCAGACGGCACTGCAGCGTCGACAAATGCCGCGAAAAGCTACTCAGCTTCACGCTTTCCCGCGAATTGCATACGGTAATAGCGATCGTAGATGCCGCCTTGAGCCCGCAGCTCTTCGTGCGTACCCACTTCGACCACACGCCCCTCATCCACCACGGCAATAAAATCGGCGTTGCGAATGGTGGAAAGACGATGCGCAATTACCAAGGTGGTGCGGTTTTCGCTCAGCCGCTCGAGCGATGCTTGGACGCGCTCTTCGCTTTCGTTGTCCAGAGCGCTGGTTGCTTCGTCCAGCACTAGGATATGGGGATCGCGCAGGAACACACGCGCAATGGCGATGCGCTGCTTCTGCCCACCCGAAAGGCGAGTGCCGCGCTCGCCCACAAACGTGTCGTAGCCATCTTCCAAGCCAGCAATAAACTCGTGAATGTTCGCCTGACGCGCAGCCCATTCAACCCGTTCCTGGGAAGCGGACGGGTCGCCATACAAGATGTTCTCGCGAATAGTACCCTCGAACAGATACACGTCCTGTTGCACGATACCCACCTGCGCACGAAGCGACTCCAACGTGGCATCGCGCACATCGACACCATCGATTTTCACGGAACCAGACGACACATCGTAGAAGCGCGGTAGCAACGAGCACGTGGTTGTTTTTCCGCCGCCCGAAGGACCGACCAACGCAACGGTAGACCCCGCGGGCACCTCAAGGGTCAAGCCACGCAGCACCTCCTTGCCGTCAACATACGAGAAACGAACGTCCGAATAGCTGATGCTCGGAGCAATTCCTTCGTCAACCACAGCACCAAGATCAATGGCATCGGGCTTGTTTTCCACCCCTGGACGTTCAGCAAGCGTTTCCACGAAACGACGAAAGCCCGCATAACCTTTCTGGAACGTTTCGGTGAAGTTGATGAGCAGCTCCACGGGAGCAATAAAGATGCCAATGTACAGCGCGTACATAACCATATCGGCAGGATCGAGGATGCCTTGCGCAACAAACAGCCCGCCGCCCACAATGGTTGCCGTATACAACGCGCCCGTGAAGAAGCTCGATGCCATTTGGAATTGACCCATGAAACGGTACGAAAGTTCCTTCGTTTCGATGAATTCTTCATTGGCGTGACCGAACTTGTCGATCTCGATACGCTCGTTGCCAAAGCCCTTCACCACGCGAATGCCGCCCAGCGAATCCTGCAAACGCGCGTTCAAACCCGCCATGCGCACACGATTCTGGCGGAAGATTATGCGCTTGCGGTAATTCTGGACAAACGCATACGTTGCCATGATGGCCGTCACCGCCAGCATCACCAGTGTAAGCGGAACATTGATGAACATCAGCAACGTGAAGGAACCCACGATTTTCAGGGTTGCGATAAAGAGGTTCTCGGGACCGTGGTGAGCCACCTCCGAAATGTCAAACAGATCGGTAACCAGCTTCGACATCATTTCGCCGGTGTTGTTGCGGTCGTAATACGAAAAGCTTAGACGCTGATACTGCTGGAACAAATCCATGCGCATCCGCGCCTCCATACGTGCGCCCATAATGTGCCCCCAGCAAGAAATGAAGTACTGGCACAAGCTGCGCACCACATACATCGCCACCAGCCCAGCAGCCACCCACGGCAATACGCCCATAATGGCATCACGGGCATTGACGAAGAAATCGCGCACAAAGAAATTGAGGATCTGGGGGAATGCCAAGTCGATGGCGGCGAGCAGCGTTGCGCATACCAAGTCGGCAACGAACAAAAACGTAAACGGTTTGTAGTAGCTAACGAATTTCCGCGCCACTTCCTTAAAGGGAACCTCTCGCTTTTCCGGCTCGCTCAAAATCTGCTTCCTTTCCATTCCAGGCAATGAGTTCAAAATTACCTCCGAAGTCTAGCACCCACCGATGCGCAAACCGCCACCACTTCGCCGAATACGAGATTCGAACACGCTTGGTTCCACAATGGCGACTTAAACAAGTAATATGTAAAGCTGTTGGCTTTTTGCCAAGGCATGCTGTCTTGCCCCTGAAAACGCTTGACTTGCATTGCCATCGTTCTACAATCCCCCTTAATCCTATCAAACTGATAGGTTTTGCAATGTAGAAAGGACCCCGCGTTGAACTTCGACGCCATGGCGCAATACCTTCCTCTGTACGAGGATGCGGCGTGGCTGACGCTGAGCATCGGATGGATCGGCATCGCCGGATCCGTCATCATCGGCCTCATTGTGGCCATGATCGTGCACTTCCGCATCCCTGTGCTTCGCCAGCTTTGTCGCGTATACATCGAGCTGTTCCGCAACACGCCATTGCTTATTCAGCTGTTCTTCTTCTATTTTGGCCTGCCTCGCATGGGCTTCTCCATCACACCGGAAGTGTGCGGTATGGTTGGCCTTGCATTGCACGGCGGCGCCTACATGGCCGAATCGTTCCGTGCTGGCCTGGAAAACGTGGAGCCCATCCAGCGCGAGAGCGCTATCAGCCTGGGCCTTTCGAAACTGCAGTCCATGCGTTACGTAGTGCTTCCGCAGGCAGTTTCGCTGAGCTTCCCATCGTTTGTCGCCAACGTTATCTTCCTGTTGAAGGAAACCAGCGTATTTTCCGCAATCAGCCTGATGGACCTCATGTTCGTCACGAAAGATCTGATGGGCCTTTACTACAAAACCACCGAATGCCTGGTAATGCTCGTAGCGTTCTACCTCATTATCCTGGTGCCGGTTTCCGTTGCTGGTACGTACATTGAAAGGAGGTTGCGCCATGGAAGCTTTGGGGCTTGATGTTCTGTTCATGGGCTCAAACGCCACCCGCCTTCTGCAGGGTCTTTGGGTTGCGGTGCAGATCAGCGCAATCTCTGTCGTGCTCAGCATCATCCTAGGCATGCTGTTCGGCATCTTCATGACGTGGAAAAACCCTGTTGCCAAGGTTATTTCTCGTTTGTACCTCGAAATCGTGCGCATTATGCCGCAGCTGGTGCTGCTCTACATCGTGTTCTTCGGCGCCACGCGTGTTATGGGCCTGAATATCTCGGCGGAGCTTTCCTCCATCATCGTATTCGTGTTCTGGGGCACCGGCGAAATGGGCGACTTGGTTCGCGGCGCCCTTACCAGCATCCCAAAGCAGCAGTACGAAAGCGCCGCTGCGCTGGGTCTGAATAAAGCACAAATTTACCGTCAGGTAATCATCCCGCAGGCCATCCGCCGCCTTATCCCTTCCTCCATCAACCTCATTACCCGCATGATCAAAACCACCAGCTTGCTGCTGATGATCGGCGTTATTGAGATGATGAAGGTTGGCCAACAGATCATCGAGGCAAACCGCATGACCTCCCCCAACGCCGTATTCGGCATTTACGGCACTATTATGCTGCTGTACTTCGTAATTTGCTGGCCCATCAGTATGCTGGCAAACCACCTCGAGAAGAAATGGAACTAAGCAATGAGCGATACCGCCCTGCTCTCCATTGAGCATCTTAAGAAAGCCTACGGCGATAACGTAGTGCTGGAAGATATCAGCCTTTCCGTCAAGCGCGGCGAGGTAATTGTGGTCATCGGCCCCTCGGGGTGCGGCAAGTCAACCTTCCTGCGCTGCATCAATGCCCTTGAGCCTATTCAGGGAGGCACCATTGAAGTTGACGGCAAAGAGGTAACCAGCTCCGAAAAGGATCTCACCGAGCTTCGCCAAAAAGTTGGCATGGTGTTCCAGAGTTACGACCTGTTCCCCCATATGACGGTGCTCGACAACATCACGTTGGCGCCCACCAAGGTGAAGAAGATCCCCAAGGCACAGGCCGAAGAGGCAGCTCGCGCCCTCCTGAAGCGCGTTGGCCTTACCGACAAGGAAAAGAGCTATCCGCGCGAGCTTTCTGGCGGCCAGAAGCAGCGCGTTGCCATTGCCCGCGCGTTGGCAATGGAGCCCGAAGTGCTGCTGCTCGACGAAGTTACCGCCGCCCTCGACCCCGAAATGGTGCGCGAGGTACTGGACGTTATCTTGGGCTTGGCGCAGGAGGGCAAAACGATGCTTATCGTTACCCACGAAATGCAGTTCGCACGCGCCGTTGCCGACCGTGTTCTGTTCTTCGATGGAGGCGAAATCGTGGAACAAGATATCCCCGAACGCTTCTTCGAGCACCCCAAAACCGAACGCGCACAGAAGTTCCTGCATACTTTCGAGTTCGACGCCGTCCGCCAGCACGAAGCCTAACGAGCGCTTCAGCCAGAAGGATTGGGAGTCCGGCGCAGCCAGGAGCCCAACGCGACCGGGTGAAGCCTGTCGCAACCAGAGACTCAAGCAGAGTTGGGCTAAAGCCCGCTACTGCCAGGAGCCGATGCAGTCGCGTGAAACCGGTCGCATGACCAAAACGAAATCCTCTTCGAATCCCATCGCACCCTCAGAGCCCCAGCAATGGGGCTCTTTTCGTTTTCGCAATAAGGCCTTCTCAACAAATCGCAACGCCCGCGCCTGCAGAGGGCCCTTTCCCACCGATGTCACAGGCAACCGCCTGACAGCGCCTGCGCACACGGAAACCCGCCCCGCGCCCCCACGAAAGGCACGGATCGCTACAACCTCAAGCGAGCCTCGTTTGTTTCAATGATGTGCATTCGGGCGGTTGTTCGCCTCGCGCTGTTCCATGGTCCGCGCACGGATGCCCGTTGCAGCCACAGATAAGTCTCTGTCAACCTGGGGAACGGTGGGCGCCAACAGCGGCGGCTGAGCAACGGGAGCGGAGGCGCGCTTTCGACGCATTGCCCACGATGCAGCTACGCCCCCAACTCCGCAATAACCAGCCATTCACAAAAGCAAAATGACTAATCCCCTCAATCCTTATTGACTTTGTAGGATTTAAGCGGTTTACTTCCATCAATCAAAGAAACCCTCGCACGCCAAAGAGGGCAGAAGTAAGGAGAAAGACATGACCCAGACGAAACGCACCTGGAAGCTTGTCGCTGTGCTTGTTGCAGCCTTGGCTCTTGCGGGAGCCTTGCTCACGGGCTGCTCCGGCAACAGCAATTCCTCGAGTGCAAATTACCGCACTCTTGACCAGATCAAGGACAGCGGCAAGATCACCATCGGCGTATTCAGTGACAAGAGCCCCTTCGGCTACGTCGATGAAAACGGCAACTACCAGGGCTACGACATCGAGCTGGCAAACCGTCTTGGCCAGGACCTTGGAGTAGATGTTGAGTTGGTGTCCACCGAAGCAGCCAACCGCGTTGAATACCTGCAGACTGGCAAGGTTGACGTTATCCTGGCAAACTTCACCGTCACCCCCGAGCGCGCTGAGGCGGTCGACTTCGCCGATCCTTACATGAACGTTGCTTTGGGCGTTGTTTCCCACAAGGACAAGGTTGTTACCGGCCTCGACCAGATTGGCGACCGCACGGTAATCGTAATCTCCGGCACCACTGCCGAGACCTACCTCACCGAGCACAACAAGGACCTCAAGCTCGAGAAGTACGACACCTACGCTGCAGCTAAGACCGCATTCGAAAACAACCCCGATGCTGTTTGGGCAAATGACAACACCGAGGTTATCGCCTTCGCCAACCAGGCTGGCCCCGAATACGTTGTCGGCATTGAGCAGCTGGGCGACACCGACACCATCGCTCCTGCTGTTTCCAAGGGCAACGAAAGCCTGCTGAACTGGATCAACGAGGACCTGAAGAACCTCGGCTCCGAGAACTTCTTCCACGCAGACTATGAGAAGACCCTACTTGATACCTACGGTGCAGCATACGAAGACACGCTGGTTGTCGAGCCTGGCCAGAACTAGTCAGCTCATTGCCAACTAGCAGGTCGGCCGTGCCGCTAGAGCTAATCGGCTCGTACCGTTAGAACTGACCGATCCGCACTGTTAGAGCCGACCGGCTCGTACCTGCCGACCAGCTAAAAGGGGACCCACACGGGTCCCCTTTTCTTATGCCCTGCCTCAAGCCGCCGAAGCGGGAAGGCGAATGCGCGCCATCCGTCAGGAAAGGCAGATGCTGGGTAGCCTTACACTGGGCAGGGACGGCACGGGCGACTTCCCCGCTAGACGGGGATGCCCGAATCTGCACCACTGAACCGGAAGAAACGAAGCATCCCGTCCTTCAGCGAAGGCGTCTCGTCGCCGAAAGGTCAAGCGTCAGAGGATGGCAAGATCTGCGCGCCGTGCATGATTCGAGGGGTCTGTGCAGCGAAAAGATCCCCTTCGTGGCAAGATCCTCGCGCGGTGTATTCCCGAAAGGCGATTTGCAGGGCATTTCGGATACATGGCGCGCATATCTTGCCATAGCCAGCTCATTTTGAATACACGGCGGCAATATGCTGCCACGAACTGGCGATTTTCCCGTCCGAGGCCGCTTTCGGGATGCATGGAGCGCAAAACTTGCCACGGATTGCCGCCCGGGAACGCATTTCGCGAGCATTTTGCCATCGGCAAGCGCCCGGGAACGCATATTCGCAACGTCTTGCCAACAGAGCGGCATCTTCGTGCGGGCGGGCCTATTGCCTTGCCATAGCTCTCGTGCCGCATGAATCCGACGACCTCTTCGTGCAGGCGGTGCTGTGTACATGAGAAAGGGGCGCGACGTCCTGCGCATGGAGACGACACATTGTCGCGATGGCTGGCAACCGAACGGAAGGTAGGGGCACGTTGTCCCGTACATGGAGGGGTGCGCTAAATGCAGGCATACGCGCGGAAGGCGCAGACGACAAGCTGGCTCATGCCCTTCGCCCAAACCGGCTTGCACCCTTCGCGCAGGCCGGCTTGCGCCCCCTCCACGAATCGACCGTAACATAGATGTGAGACGCGGAACGAATCCGCGGGTCAAGCGAACATCGAGCGCTTGCGCGAGACTGATTTGAGAGACAGGCGCAAGAACGGGATCTCAGGCAACGATGCCCACAGACCCGCGGCAGGATCGCAAGGTGGATTCGCTCGCCGGAATTCGCCAGAGTAGTTCGCATGGCAGGGTCACGCACCGGGATTTACGAGGACAGCTCGCAAGCCGGGTTCGCGCGCTGGTGCTTGCGGAGGGGAGCAATTCCCGCAGCGGGGTCGCACGCTGGAATTCGCGAGTCGACCTGGCACACAGGGTCAGCAGGGCACAAAAAAGCGCCGCTCCGAAGAACGGCACCCTTCCCGCATAACTACGGGCGCAAACCAGATCCGCCCTGAATCGTAATGGTTTCGCCAGAAACATAGGACGCCATGTCGCTCGCCAGGAACACGGCAACAGGGGCAATGTCGGTCTTAGGATCACCGAAACGGCCCAGCGGGATGCCCTTAATGGTTGCAGCAAAGGTATCGGGGTACTCTTCCTTCCAAGCCGCCAACTGCTCGGTCATAGCCAACGGGCAAATAACGTTGGCGCGTACGCCGTCGGGACCCCATTCGGTAGCCGCAACGCGCGTCATACCGCGAATGCCTTCCTTCGCAGCAGCGTAGCTGGACTGGCCAGGCTTGCCGAACAGGCCAGCACCAGAGGAAAGGTTAACAACGGAGCCTTTAGTCTTCTTGAGCTCAGGGAAAGCATGCTTCATATAGAAGAATGCAGCATACAGGCCGGAATTGATTGCCAGGTCGAAGTCTTCCTTACTATGGTCGACCAACATAACGCCCGACTTAGATGCCTGAGCATTGTTTACCACGGTATCGAGCTTGCCGAAATGGGCGATGGTTTGAGCGATAACATTCTTTACCGCTTCTTCGTCGGAACCTTCAGCGGCAACGTGCATAACGTCAACACTGTACTGCTCCTTGAGCTTTGCCTCGGCGTCGATCAGGCGCTGCTCGTTGCGGCCCGTAATGCACAGGTTCGCGCCTTCTTCAGCAAAAGCGCTGGCGATACCAAAGCCAATACCCTTGCCGCCGCCAGTGATGATAGCCACTTTTCCCTCGAGAAGTCCCATTCGAGCCCCTTTCGCTTGCGCTTCATTTGATGACAACGATGCTAATGAGGGTCACGTGCGAACGGTCGATTAGCGGAAGCGGTCGGATTGAGTCTCTCGGTAAACGGTAAATCTCTCAATTTCAAGAACCGTTAACGGCAGAATTTAGCACAAGAGGGACAGGCTGCCATTCCGCCTAATGCGGTTTCACGCAACTCGTAAGGAAGGCTTCGACCCACTTTCAGCATGGCGTCTACCACTTCGTCGAACGGAATAAGGCCCTCGATACCCGCAAGAGCCATCTGAGCCGCAGAGAGTGCGTTCACCGCAGCGCTGGCGTTGCGCTTCTGACAGGGCGCTTCCACCAGCCCGCCGATGGGGTCGCACACCAAGCCAAGCATGTTGGCCAGCGCATAGCCAGCGGCAGTAAGGCACATGCGAGGCGTGCCGCCTAAAAGCTCAACAGCGGCACTGGCAGCCATTGCGGCAGCAGACCCGATTTCGGCCTGGCAGCCCCCTTCGGCGCCTGCCACCGTAGCGTTGCGAGCGATAATCGAACCAACAACAGCCGCATTCTTCAGCGCATCCATCAGCTGCGCATCGCTGAAGCCATGTACCTCTTGCAGGGAAAGCAGCACGGCGGGGATCACGCCTGCCGAACCAGCGGTTGGCGCTGCAACAATAACGCCCATAGTGGCATTCGTTTCCAAAACGGCAACAGCATTGCGCGTTGCCAAAGCAAGAAGCGACCCGTTTACGCCTGCGCCTAAATCTTCCAATTCACGGAGCTTGGCGGCTTCCCCGCCGATCAGCCCGCCCATAGAAGAGCGTGGGGCTTCCACAGGGGCCGTCGCCGAAGCACGCATCACATCCAGCGCACGCTGAAGGTACGAGACAATAGCGGAGCCCGCCACCCCTCGGCTCGCCAGCAGCGCACGTTCACGCGCTTCGGCGGCATAGCTCAAGGAAACGCCGTTTTCTTCACAGAAGGAAAGGAGCTGAGCTGCCGTGGCAAAATCGAGCTTTTGAAATTCTCGCAAAGCAAGTTCCGGGTCGATATCGGACGACACTTCACCAGGGTTGCGATGCAGGCCATCGGCGGGAATAAAGCGGACCGAGCGAATAGCGGGAAACTCCAGAATGCGGTCAATTACTTCTTCGGGAACAGGATCGTCCACGTCCATAACGGTAAACGCTTCCCCGCCCTGGCGTGTGCGGTGGAGCTGCGAAGTGCCAATATTGATGCCTGCATCGCCCAAGGTGCTGGCTATATGAGCCAACGTTCCTGGCAGGTCCTGCTGACGAACGATCATGCTGTTGAATTCGCCCGTGATATGCACATCGATGCCGTCGATGCGCGTGAGCTCCGCCGCACCACCGCCAATGGAAACGCCACGTGCCACCACTTCGTTGCCGTAGCAGTCGACCACACGGGCCTCAACCGTATTGGGATGCGCGGTTTTGGTAACGGTATCGGGCTCGAACGAAAATTCCAGCCCTTGCTCCTTCGCCAGGTCGAAGGAATTGCGTACGCGCAGATCGTCGGTGTGCAGCCCCAGCATGCCCGCAACCAGGGCGCGGTCGGTCCCGTGTCCGTGATAGGTATGGGCGAACGAGCCAAAGAGGGTAAACGTCACTTCCACCGGTTCACCATCGAGCAGGTTGCGCACCATGCTGGCAATGCGCAGCGCACCCGCCGTGTGCGAAGAGGAGGGCCCTACCATAATGGGCCCCACAACATCCCTGATACTCATCGGCTTCATGTGCGCACTCCTTGCCTGGCCGGTCGAGACGAATTGGCGCACTTGCGTC